>OGUD01000002.1_pt1 | contig 292836 bp, 255 predicted proteins | sample 1573671 | NCBI WGS metagenome assembly OGUD01 (sample SAMEA2582065, study PRJEB24529) | metagenome | biome: Human gut stool | place: China | collected 2011 | reverse complement strand
TTCTCCTCCTTGATCTATGACTATCATATACTATTTATTGAAAATGGTCATGTTTGTTTTGTACTATTTATATTCTAACATCAACTTCAATCTCCATAGAACCATAACGACTATTCACTCTTTTTCGCTTATAACCATTGCGATAATCATCGCTATCAGAACGTTCTGATTTTTCATATCCCAAGTGGTCATCCATTTCCGCTTCCATCATCTCTTTGATGGTTCCACCAAGAAGATCTTTCAGAGCATCCTGGATATCTTCTGCTGATTGGATATCGTATTCTTCCAAGAGTTGATGAATGATGTTACGTTTTCCTTCTGTCATTTGTACTCTGTGTACAGGTTTCTTTTCTCTTGCCATAATAAAAGGCCTCCTTATGATAAAATATTTTACCATAGAAGACCTTCTAAAACATTATTTACAGAAAAAGTTTCACATTCTCATACTAAAAAAGAGAGGATGTGAAAAAACTCGATTGAGTTTTTTCGCATCCCTCTTTTTGCTTTTATTGTGCATAAATTGCTGGAATCCTACGCTGAAAAGGCGTACTTCCCCTACCCCATAGAGATTCTCTTTTTGAATCTATGCGGCAGTTCTATTTCTCATCTTTTTGTTCTGATATTTGTATAGATTATGTCCTATTGCCACAAGTAAAACTTCTAGTTTAACCGAATTAATACCTCTTCGGACAATTCTCTTGTACCAACGGTCATTTTTCATGATTCCGAAAGTGCCTTCTGCTTGTATCGAACGGTTCATTCGTAACAGCGCACCATGAATACTTTCTAAGTTTTCGATTACTTCCTGATGCATTGCAGTGAGTTCCTGATTGATCCGAACAGTTCGATTTTTAGCTGTTTTCTTACATTTCTCTGCATATGGACATCCACTGCAATCTTCACATTCATACAGTTCTTCCTTGCGTCCGTATTGATTTCCCCTCACACTTCTTCTGTATAAAAGATGAAATGCTTTATCGTTAGGACATCTCATGACACCTTGTTCATCAATTCTAAAATTAACTGCACGAAATGGATCTTCATGATACTTTCGATCCTTGGTTTCCTTTTTTAACATTGGAAACTTCATATACTTTTCAATTCCGTTCTGTTCGCAAAAAATATAGTTGTTATATGATCCGTAGCCAGCATCTGCCACAGGATACTTGGGATAGAAGCCATACGTTTGTTTGAAGTGCTTCATCAAAGGAATGAAACAGTCCATATCTGAACGATAATGGTTCACGTCAACAACTGCGATATATTCATCTGCTACACCAATCTGTACATTGTATGCCGGCAGAAGCTGATCATTGCCCATGTAATCCGTTTTGATGCGCATAAAGGTAGCTGATTTATCTGTTTTAGAATAGCTGTTACGATCAGGACCGCAAATGTCAATTCTTTCTATATATTCCTGAAGTTTCTGACAGAAACCAGTCAAATGTTCATAATGACGCTGCTCTTTGGATTTTCTCTTTCCGCTTTCGTAAACAAATGTACTGATATCTAGATCCCATAAAAGCATTAGCTGATCAATGATTTCATTCAGATAATCTGGTACATACTCAGAATTCGTTGAAATCTGTACTTCACTCCATGCGATTTCTTTGTTGATTTCCTCAATTTCCGCAGTGATTTTTTCATAAAGCTTGTAACGGAACTTTTCGGTAGCCTTCTTCCAAACCCAGGTATATTTGTTGGCGTTTGCTTCAAACTTGGAACCATCGATGTAGATATGTTGCAAATCCACATGCTCCTCGTTGAAGATCGCTTGATTGATGTCGTTAAAAATGTTTTCAATCTTATCCTGAAGTACTTCGTTGATGAAATATCCAAAGGTTCGGTATGATGGAGTCTGGTGATCCATGAGATACATGAATCTGATATTGACTTTGCAGTTGTCTTCCAGTTCTCTCAGGGAGCAGTAGCCGCTGGTCATAAATCCGAAAAGTACTGTTTTTAACATGTTGACCGGATTATATCTGAGTCGTCCAGTTGTGTACTCCGGAATATCTGTCAGATACTTATTTAAATCGATTCCTCCCATCAATCTGTCAAATGTTAAAACAGGATCCAGCAGATCCAAACAATCTGAAAGAAACAGTGGTAAATATCCTTGTTTTGGATTATTATAATTTATAGTTGAAATTTTCATCGCAAGTTAATTTTAACATAAAAGAGGACCTTTCGTTCATTTTGAACGAAAAGTCCTCTTTTTCCGTAGAGAGTGTTATTTCACAGCCCCTCCTTTCTTTTGCTAAAGTGGGTCAATATGGACTGCTTTGTGTGTAGATATTTCATTGTGTCAGAATTTATCAGTGACCTAAATCTTGAAGACTAATATAGCTTTATTTGTTCCGACCATAGACATAGTTACTAATTTATATCCTTTATTCAGCATTTCCTCTGATTTTTTCTCGATAGCTTTTGCTAAATCTTCTACACCGGTAGAACATTCTACAACAACTGATTTATAGACTAAATTGAACATTTTAGCTCCCTCCTATTTCTTCTTCTTTTTATCCCACCAAGTATCTGCTAATGAACAACTTCCGCCCATAGCTATAAAGACGATCATAATAAGCCAAAATTCCATGATTATATCATTCCTCTCTTTTAATTTGTTGAATACTGAAAAATAGAAATTACAATAAAACATATAATAAGTGTGATTACACCTGTAATGAGTGCAAATATGATTTTCTGGTAATTTCTTTTTCCTAGTTCTTGTTGTGTTTCATCATGTGTTAATTGTTTTCCGTCAATAAACGCTAGAATTTCTTTATAAGTTTGAATGTCATAGACCTTTTTGAATTTTTCAATTTTACTTGCCGTATAGAGTGTTATTGTGAACAAGCATAACCAGATAACAATTCCTATATTTCCCTTAATACTAAATAAAGGATAGGCACTTACGGCTACGACGATCAACTCCATAAGAAAAACCATACTTATCATATGAAACTTTTTAGTTGCTTCTTTTTCTACAATCTCCCTCATCTCCTTTATATCTTCTTTTATAAAATCATCTAAAGACACATTGAAGATATTAGATAAAGTAATTAAACTTTTAACATCCGGACAACTTTTATTTGTTTCCCAGTTAGAAATTGTTTGTCTTGAAACAAATATTTTAAGAGCCAGTTCTTCTTGAGAAATTTTTTGTTGTTCCCTAAATTTTTTGATTTGTAATCCAATATCCATCTTGAATCTTCTCCTTTATTGTATCTGAATATAGCGGTTTTGTCTGTCAAAAGCCTTTGACATTGCCCTTTTTTCATTGCTAAAATAGTTTTGCATAGATTAAAACAGGTTTTTTCAACTAATTATACTCGGTTTCATCTTTAAGTTACAAGAAAATTTTGGAGAATATGCGGAATCCGTGCACGTAAATAATACTTGCGCAGGAGACAGTACATTGTAAGGCAGATTTGCTGGCTATCAGAAAAATCTTCGAGCATAATGGATACTGAGAGGAGGTACATATGAGATTAGGACAGACGATCGCAGAGATACGAAAAGAAAGGAATATGACACAAGAAGACTTTGCACGAATTTTTCATGTTACACGACAGACGGTATCAAATTGGGAGAAAGAAAAGAATTATCCGGATTTGGAGACTCTGATTTTTATGAGTGAAGAATTTCATATCTCCCTGGACGTTATGCTTAAGGAGGATACGAAGATGGTAAAAAAATTGAATAAGGAAATAAAGTTCAGCAAAAGATTTAAGAAAAATATCATGTTAGGTTTGAGTGTGATTTTGATCTTGTTGCTGCTTGGCTTGACCGGTTGGGGGATTGTCTGGTACAATACGAAAAACTCATTGGAAGCGAAGTTTGAAGCAGGTGTGGAAAGCAATGGGTTTCAGTTTGACGAGCAGTTGGGATATTATAAGAAGATGAGCGGTCAGGACAGTTATTTTACATTGCCGAATCAGTCCATGCCGGAATATTTTGATTTCACACTGCATTTCCATAATATGGTTTTGGATTATTATACGATTGAGGATGGAAAGAATATCCAAATACGGTGGAGTGAGGGAAAAGACGACGGCAAGCCGGAACATACGCTTTCGGTCAGAGATGAATATGGTGCATATGAATATACGTTAGGAAAAGAGCAGGAAAGAGAACTATGTGAGACAAATGCAGCGATTCGTGAGATACTGACAGAGGGAGAAACGATTTTCGAGGACGTATACGAATAGTAAACAGGGCATCTTCTTTGAGTGTGATAAGAAGAAGCCTTTTCTCTGTTCTGAGGAAATATCATTCGGAATCAAGCGATTCCTGTACGGTATCGGCAATTTGATTCAAGCTGTATACGTCGTAGGTCAGTTGTTCTGACAGGTCTTCATTAGATGGTATCATGTAGGCTGAGAAATGTCCGGATTGATAATGCTTGAAAATTCGCGCTGTGTTATAATTTACAGATCAAGAGAAAATATGTGTAGACGGAAAGTGAGGTATGTTATGCAGTATATCAGCTATTATGATTCTCCGCTTGGAAAAATGTTGTTGGCGGCGGACGAGATCGGACTGACCGGTGTATGGTTCGATGAGCAGAAATATTTTGCCCGTTGTTTGGATGAAGCATATGAAGAGAAAGAGATTCCGTTGTTTGCGGATGTAAAAAAGTGGTTTGATGTCTATTTTTCAGCAAAGAAACCGGATATTTCGATTCCGCTCCATCTGGTCGGAACAAAGTTTCAGATGGAAGTATGGGAGATACTCTGTACGATTCCTTATGGAAAAACGATGACTTACGGAGAAATTGCCAGACAGATCGCTTTCAAAAGAGGGATCCGGACGATGTCCGCACAGGCTGTGGGAGGAGCTGTTGGGCACAATCCTGTTTCTGTGATCGTGCCGTGTCACAGAGTCATCGGGACAAACGGAAGCTTGACCGGATATGCAGGCGGAATTGACAAGAAGATAAAATTACTGGAGATTGAAAAGGCAGAGGGATGGCATAAAGATGGAAATTCGTGAATATCAAAGTACAGATTGTAAGGAAATTGCAGAATTATTTTATCACACGGTTCATACAGTCAATGCGAAAGATTATACAAAAGATCAGTTGGATGTGTGGGCGACGGGAGAAGTGGATCTCGAAAAATGGGATCGTTCATTTTGCGAACATGACACGGTTGTAGCAGCAGAAGACGGGCAGATTGTTGGCTTCGGCGATATGGATGATACCGGATATTTGGACAGGTTGTATGTCCACGCAAAATACCAGAGAAGAGGGATCGCATCGGCAATCTGTGATCGTCTGGAGAGAAAATGGCTGGAACAAAAGATTGCGGGAAAAAATGTCTCGAAAAAGATCATAACACATGCGTCAATCACGGCGCGTCCGTTTTTTGAAAAGCGGGGATACCGGGTTGTGAAAGAACAGCAGGTAAACCGGCAGGGGATTTTGCTGATAAATTATGTAATGGAAAAGGAATAGCAGATGAAGATCAGAGAAGTAAAGGAGAATAAAAAACAATATTTACCGTTGTTGCTGCTTGCAGATGAGCAGGAGGATATGGTCGATCGTTACCTGGAACGCGGAAAAATGTATGTGTTGGAAGATGACGGTGTAAAAAGTGAATGTGTCGTGACAGATGAGGGGAATGGGATTTTGGAAATTAAAAATCTTGCAACAGTTCCGGGATTTCAAAGGAAAGGGTACGGGAAAGAATTAATTTTATTTCTTGAGAAAGAATGTAATGCTGATTTTTCGAGTTTACAGGTTGGTACAGGAGAAAGTGCTCTGACAGTTCCCTTTTATGAAAAGTGTGGATTTACTTATTCTCATCGGATCAAAGATTTTTTTACAGAGCATTATGATCATCCAATCTATGAAAATGGAATCCAACTGAAAGATATGATCTATATGTGCAGACCGTTTTATCAGATTCGGAAGTTCCGAGATACGGATCTGGAGGAAGTGATGCAGATCTGGCTTGAGAGCAATCTTCAGGCGCATTCGTTTATCGAAGCGTCCTATTGGGAAAAGAATTATGAGGCGGTAAAAGAAATGCTTCCCCATGCGGAAATTTATGTTTGTATCGATAAGAGTACGGAACAGATCGCCGGATTTATCGGACTGTACGATCGGTCGGAGGGAGATTACATTGAGGGGATTTTTGTGAAAAGTACGGCGAGGTCAAAAGGGATCGGGAAGTTTATGCTGGATCATGTGAAAGGACGGAAAAAGAAGTTGACGCTGTCCGTTTATCAAAAAAACCGGCGGGCAGTGCAGTTTTATATGCGGGAGGGCTTTAAGATCGAATCGGAGCAGATAGAAATTCCAACCAAAGAGAAAGAATATACAATGACATGGAACGTGTGATTTGGTGATGAAATGAAAAGAGTTCTCATAAGTATAGACTGACGATAAATGATCGGTGTAACTATGAGAACACTTTTTTTATTGATGCAGTCCGTACAGAAATTTTTATGGGGAATTCCGATGTTGTTGCTGCTTTTGGGAACACATATGTATTTTACGGTAAAGCTGCATTTTATCCAGCGGAAACTTCCACTTGGAATCCGATGGAGCGTTTTGCCGGAAAAGGAAGCGGGAACCGGCGGAATCTCTCCATTTTCAGCGCTCGCGACAGCGTTGGCGGCGACGATTGGAACCGGAAATATCATCGGGATTTCCACGGCGATCGCGATTGGAGGACCGGGAGCGATTTTCTGGTGCTGGATCACAGGTGTCTTAGGAATCGCAACCTGCTATGCGGAGTGTTATTTGTCAGTACGTTTCCGGGTGCAAAAGGCAGATGGATCTTATACTGGAGGACCGATGTATGTGATGGAGCATGCGCTTCATCAAAAAAGCGCGGCGATTGTGTTCGCGCTGGCAGTTGTGCTCGTCTCGTTTGGGATGGGAAGCAGCGTCCAGTCTCATTCGATCGCAGCGGCAGTGAACGAACATTGGACGATAGATCCAAAAGTGATCGGAATCTTATTGGGAGGTCTGGTGGGAATCGTGATCTTAGGAGGTGTAGATAAGATCACGAAAGTCTGTACATGGCTGGTTCCGTTTATGAGCTGTTTTTTTCTGGGAGGCTGTCTGTTTCTTGTGTGGAAGAACAGGGACGTCTTTCTGGAAACAATCCGTCTCATTGTGACTTCGGCATTTTCAGCCTGTTCGGCAGCAGGAGGAGTGGCAGGTGTCACTGTGATGACGGGGCTGAGGATCGGTGTTGCGCGCGGATTGTTTACGAGCGAAGCCGGACTTGGCTCCATTCCGATCTCGGCGGCTGCGGCACAGACGAAATCAGCATACCGACAGAGCCTTGTGTCAATGACCGGCGTGTTCTGGGATACTGTTGTGATGTGCGCGGTTACGGGGATCGCGATCATCGGATGTATGATCAAAGAACCTGCGCGCTATTTGCAGGCGGCAGATGACAGGTTGTGCTTTCTGGCATTTGAAAATCTTCCGTTTCGCGGAAGTGAGATGCTGTCAGTGTCGCTTGTACTGTTTGCATTTGCTACGATCATCGGATGGAGTTATTACGGAGAGCGGGCGGTGGAGTATCTCGGAAAAGGGCGGGGAATTCGTCTGTACCGGATCTTATATATCGGATCCGTGCTGATCGGGACGATCCTCCCTTTAGAAGCGGTATGGGAAATGTCGGATCTGTTTAATTCATTGATGGTGCTTCCGAATGTGTTCTGCCTTTGGATGTTGAAACGATATGTGGAGTGGAAAGAATAGGAAACATCAGGCGGTCAGGATGGAATTCCAGAGGAAAAAAGATTGTAAAATTATCGCTTACCCCCTATAATATAGAAAGATTGATGAAGAAAAGTACGGAAAAGAGGAAGAGAAAAACCATGGAACTGACACATTTTGATGAAAATGGAAAGGCGCGGATGGTGGATGTTACGGATAAGCAGGATACTGTACGGGAGGCGACCGCAGCCGGAAAGATCACCGTGAGCCGGACAGTATACGATGCGATCGAGGCGGGAAAGGTAGGAAAAGGAGATGTTCTGTCTGTTGCGACGACTGCCGGCATTATGGGGGCGAAGCGGACGGCGGATCTGATTCCGATGTGCCATATCCTTCCGATCACTAACTGCCGGATCCGTTTTCAGATGGAACCGGAAGAATGTGCGGTATATTGTTATTGTACCGTGAAAGTGACCGGAAAGACCGGGGTGGAGATGGAGGCGCTGGCCGGAGTGAGCGTAGCGCTTCTGACGGTGTATGATATGTGTAAAGCGCTGGACAAGTCGATGGAGATCGGGGAGATCTATCTTTGCAGAAAGACCGGTGGAAAGAGCGGAGACGTGCGTAATGAAAAGCCGCTGCAGCAGATTTCGATTTCGGAAGAGCCGGCAGGAAATGGGAAGAAAAGCAAGACGGACTGGGATGCGAAAGATCTTCATCTTTGGTAAAAAAAGAGGGAGAAATTTAAAAAGATAAAAAGAAAGGAAAAAGTGACTATGAAATGGAATAGATTTCGTTTAAAAACAACAACAGAGGCGGAAGATATTGTCAGCAGCATGCTGGCAGATCTTGGAGTAGAGGGGGTACAGATCGAGGATAAGATCCCGCTGACCGCTGCGGATAAAGAGCAGATGTTTGTAGATATCCTGCCGGAGACGGAAGCGGATGACGGAATTGCATATTTGAGTTTCTATTTGGATTCGGAGATGGACAAGTCAGAGATGGACGAACTGCTTGCCAATGTAAAAAGAGAATTGGAAGAGATGTCGGAATTTATGGATCTTGGAGAATGTACGATCGAAGAATCACAGACAGAGGACATTGACTGGGTGAATAACTGGAAGCAGTATTTTCATCAGTTCTATGTTGATGACATTCTGATCATTCCGTCCTGGGAAGAAGTGAAGCCGGAGGACAGTGACAAGATGGTGATCCATATCGATCCGGGAACTGCGTTCGGTACGGGAATGCACGAGACGACACAGCTCTGCATCCGTCAGATCCGCAAACATGTTACGCCGGAGACGAAGATCCTGGATGTGGGATGCGGCAGTGGAATTTTGGGAATGCTGGCGCTGAAGTTCGGCGCGGCTTATTCGGTCGGAACGGATCTGGATCCATGTGCCATCGATGCGACGCATGAGAATATGGAAGTGAACGGAATCGCAAAAGATCAGTACGAGGTGATGATCGGTAATATTATCGATGACGAAGAGATCCAGAAAAAAGTCGGAATTGAAGGATATGACATTGTAGCGGCAAATATTCTTGCTCCGGTTCTTGTAGAACTGACGCCGGTGATCGTCAATCAGCTGAAACCGGGCGGAGTTTACATTACAAGCGGTATCATTGACGATAAAGAAGAAACTGTTGTGGAAGCTGTGAAAAAGGCAGGACTGGAAGTGCTGGAAGTCACTTATCAGGGAGAATGGGTTTCCGTGACAGCGAGAAAACGGGCTTGAGTTCGGGAAGTGCAGAGAATGAAAGCATTCGGCAGTATAGAAAATGACAGGATAAGCAGGACGTTATAAGGAGAGAGGGCATGCATCATTTTTTTACGGATCCGTCGCAGGTACGGGATGGTAAGATTTTTATAGAGGGATCGGACGTCAATCATATGAAAAATGTGCTTCGTATGAGAGTGGGAGAACAAGTGCAGATCAGCGATCAGAACGGGAAGAATTATCTTTGCGAGCTGGAAACGTTTGAAGAAGAACAGGCATGCTTCCGGATCGTAGAGACACAGCGATCGCAGAATGAATTGGGATCCCGGCTGTATTTATTCCAAGGACTTCCGAAATCAGATAAGATGGAGCTGATCGTTCAGAAAGCGGTGGAGCTTGGCGTGTATGAGGTGATTCCGGTTGCCACGCACCGTGCGGTTGTAAAGTTGGATGAAAAAAAGGCGGCAAAGAAGACCGCACGCTGGAATGCGATCGCGGAGGGAGCGGCAAAGCAGTCGGGGCGTGATGTGATACCGGTCGTGAAAAATGTGATGACATTGGAAGACGCGCTTGCGTATGCGGCGGATCTGGATCTGATTCTGATGCCTTATGAGGATGCGCAGGGAATGGCAAAGACAAGACGTGTGATCAGCGAAATCCGGCAGGGACAGTCGGTGGGGATTTTTATCGGACCGGAGGGCGGATTTGAGGAAGCGGAAGTGCAAAAAGCACAGGAGACGGGCACAGTGCCGATCACGCTCGGGAAGCGGATCCTGCGGACGGAGACGGCGGGAATAGCGGTACTCTCGATCCTGATGTATCATCTGGAATAACGGATTCATACTTTATAATATCAGGAAGAAATGAGAAGAAATGTAAAGGAAGGATAGGAATGGAAGTTTATTTAGATAACTCGGCGACAACGAGGGCATATCCGGAAGTCGGTGAGCTTGTGTATAAAGTGATGTGCCGGGATTATGGGAACCCGTCTTCGATGCACCGGAAAGGCGTGGAGGCGGAGCATTATGTAAAAGACGCAAAAGAAACGATCGCAAAAAGTCTGAAAGTCAATGCGAAAGAAATCTTTTTTACGTCCGGCGGTACGGAAAGCGATAATCTGGCTCTGATCGGTGTGGCGCGGGCAAATAAAAGGAGAGGAAATCATCTGATCACTTCCTCGATCGAACATCCGGCTATTTTGAATACGATGCGTCATCTGGAGGAGGAAGAGGGATTCCGTGTCACATATCTTCCGGTTGACGCGGCGGGAAGAATCCGGCTTGACGCATTGAAAGAAGCGCTGTGTGAGGATACGATCCTGGTTTCTGTGATGTATGTCAACAACGAAGTGGGAACGGTACAGCCGATCGAGGAAGCGGTGCAGATGGTCAAAGCTTACGATCCGCAGATCATTTTTCATTCGGATGCAGTACAGGGATATGGAAAATACCGCATTTATCCGAAGCGTATGGGGATCGACCTGCTCTCCGCCAGCGGGCATAAGATCCACGGACCGAAAGGGATCGGTTTTCTCTATATCGGAGAAAAAGTGAAGATCACTCCGATCGTGTACGGCGGAGAACAGCAGAAAAATATCCGCTCCGGAACAGAAAATGTCCCGGGAATCGCGGGATTGGGACTGGCGTCGGAGATGATCTACAAAGATCTGGACATGAAAGTGGCGCTGATGCGGGAGTTAAAAGCATATTTTATCGAGGGACTGAAGAAAATAGACCGTACCGTGATCCATGGTCTGACGGACGAGGGAAGCGCGCCGCACATCATCAGTGCGGGGATCGCAGGAATCCGAAGCGAGGTGCTTCTCCACACATTGGAAGAGAAAGGGATCTATGTATCTTCCGGCTCGGCATGCGCATCCAATCATCCGGCGATCAGCGGTGTGCTGAAAGGGATCGGAGCCGCGCAGGAATATCTGGACGCAACACTTCGGTTCAGTATGTCGGAGTTTACGACGAAAGAAGAAATTGACTATACATTGGAAACACTATATAATTGTGTACCGATGCTTCGTAAATATACACGCAGATAAAAGCGGCAAAGGAGACAAGAAGATTATGAAATTTCATTCATTTTTGATAAAGTACGGTGAGATCGGAATCAAAGGAAAGAACCGGTATCTGTTCGAAGATGCACTTGTACGTCAGATGCGGTTTGCGCTGAAAGATGTGGACGGTTCCTTTTATGTACACAAATCTTATGGAAGAGTTTATGTAGACTGCGACGGAGATTACGACTATGAAGAGACCGTTGAGAGTCTGAAGCGGGTGTTTGGTATCGTCGGTATCTGCCCGGTCGTACGTCTGGAAGATCGTGGATTTGAACAGTTGAAAAAAGATGTTACTGCATATATCGGGGAAATGTACCCGGATAAAAATAAAACATTCAAAGTGGAGGCGAGACGGAGCAGGAAATCTTATCCGAAGACTTCCATGGAAATCAACTGTGATCTCGGAGAAGTGATCCTTGAGACTTATCCGGAGATGAAAGTGGATGTGCATCATCCGGACATCCGGCTGAATGTGGAGGTTCGGGAAGAGATTTACCTCTATTCCGAGATCATTCCGGGACCGGGCGGCATGCCGGTCGGAACGAACGGAAGCGCGATGCTGCTTCTTTCCGGCGGGATTGACAGCCCGGTTGCCGGATATATGGTTTCCAAACGTGGCGTGGAACTGGAAGCGACTTATTTTCATGCACCGCCGTATACAAGCGAGCGTGCAAAAGAAAAAGTTGTGGATCTGGCAAAACTGGTTTCCAAGTATGCGGGACCGATCAAGCTGCACGTTGTGAACTTTACGGATATTCAGCTTTACATTTATGAGAAATGTCCGCACGAGGAGCTGACGATCATCATGCGCCGTTATATGATGAAGATCGCAGAGCATTTTGCGAAAAAAGACGGCTGTCTTGGTATGATCACGGGAGAGAGTATCGGACAGGTTGCAAGCCAGACGATGCAGAGCCTGGCGGCGACCAACGCAGTTTGTACGCTGCCGGTATACCGTCCTTTGATCGGATTTGATAAACGGGAGATCGTGGAGATTTCCGAAAAGATCGATACGTATGAGACGTCGATACAGCCGTTTGAGGATTGTTGTACGATCTTTGTTGCGAAACATCCGGTGACAAAACCGAATCTGGAACGGATCGAGAAGTCGGAACTGAATCTTTCGGAGAAGATCGACGAATTGGTGCAGCAGGCGATCGACACAGTAGAGATCATCAAAGTCAAATAATCACCGGAAGTGCCAAAAGGCACATTCCGGGATTGTAAGCAGTCGCCAAGGTTTCGGGCAAGCCCGGACTTTGGCTCGTCGCCTATACAAAAAACAGGCTGTCTCGAAATGAGACAGCCTGAATATCATCTGATGGAAAGATCGGTCGGATCTTACTTGATAATGTATGGATCAAGAGCAGCGAGAATGCTGTCAAGATCACCGTCAGCATGAATGTTGAGGTCGATCGGCTTGGAAAGATCCAGGCTGAAGATGCCCATGATTGATTTGGCATCGATCACATATCTTCCGGATACTAAATCAAAGTCATTGTCATATTTGGTAATTTCATTTACGAATGATTTTACTTTGTCGATTGAGTTTAACGAAATCTGAACAGTTTTCATTACGGTAGTCCTCCTTGTTCTTTGTCAGTCAGGGGCTTTTTGCACCCTATGTTTATTCTACGAAATCAGTTCGTAAAAGTCAAGGAAGAGACTGGAAAAAATATAAAAGGAGAGTTACAAAAATGAAAAAAGTTGCACTGCATAATCTTGGATGCAAGGTAAACGCATACGAGACCGAAGCCATGCAGGAAATGCTGGAGGGCGCGGGGTACGAGATCGTGCCGTTTCAGGAGGGCGCAGATATCTATATCATCAATACCTGCACCGTGACAAATATCGCAGACCGCAAATCAAGACAGATGCTGCACCGCGCCCGGAAGATGAATCCGGAGGCGGTCGTTGTGGCGGCAGGCTGTTATGTGCAGGCGCAGGAAGCAAAAGAGGATATCGATCCATGTATCGATATCGTGATCGGAAATAACAAGAAACAGGATCTGCTGTCTATTTTGACAGAATATGAGGCGCAGCATTCAGATGTAAAAAAAGAAATGATCGATATCAATCATACACATGAATATGAGGAGCTGCATCTGACGAAGACCGGAGAACATACGCGAGCATATATCAAAGTGCAGGATGGATGCAACCAGTTTTGCTCCTACTGCATTATTCCTTATGCGAGAGGGCGGGTGCGCAGCCGCCGTCCGGAGAGCGTAGTGGAGGAAGTGCGTCATCTTGCGGCAAATGGATATCGCGAAGTCGTACTGACCGGAATCCACCTGAGTTCTTATGGGATCGATCTCGACGAGGAGATCGGGCTTCTGGAACTGATCCGCGCGGTGCATGCTGTTGAGGGGATCGAACGGATCCGTCTTGGATCACTGGAGCCACGTATCATCACTGAAGAATTTGCACGCAGTTTGTCTGAGCTGCCGAAAGTATGTCCTCATTTTCATCTGTCCCTGCAAAGCGGATGCGATGAGACATTGAAGCGGATGAACCGTCGTTACAACAGCGAAGAATATTATGAAAAATGTACGCTTCTGCGGAAATATTTTCAGGATCCGGCGCTGACGACGGATGTGATCGTCGGATTCCCGGGAGAGACGGAAGAGGAATTCGAAGCGTCACGGGCATTTGTGGAGCGAGTGAGTTTTTATGAGACGCATATATTCAAATATTCCCGCAGGGAGGGGACCCGCGCCGCTGTGATGAAAGATCAGGTTCCGGAGCAGATCAAAGCGAAACGCAGCGCAGTGCTGATCGGTCTCGGACATGAAAAACAGAATGAATATGAACGGAAATATACAGGGAGAGAAGTGGAAGTTCTCATAGAAGAGACCGCGGAAATCGGTGGAAAAGAAGTCTGGATTGGACACACGAAAGAATATATCAAAGTGGCGGTTTCCTCGGAAGAGAACCTGCAGAACCGGATCGTAAAAGGCACGGTAGGCAAGGATTTACAAATTATTCATTGAATTTTAAATCGCTTTATATTAGAATAAAGTGTAGTGATTTTATAGAGATTGACGCAAGAAATGAAAGGAAAACGGAGGGAAAAGCATGAGTGATTTAAGCAATACACAGTTCTTCCAGGTTGAACCGGGACCGCAGATTTCCGCGAAAGATATTCTGGAGATCGTGTTCAAGGCACTGAAAGAAAAAGGATACAATCCGGTCAATCAGATCGTCGGATATATCATGTCCGGAGATCCGACTTATATTACAAGTTACAACGGCGCGCGAAGTCTTGTGATGAAAGTAGAGCGCGATGAATTGGTAGAAGAATTGCTGAAAGCGTATATTCAGCATAATTCATGGGAATGATCAGATTATGAGGATCATGGGACTGGATTACGGGACAAAGACGGTCGGAGTGGCGATCAGCGATGCTTTGAAGATCACTGCGCAGGGGATCGAGACGATCGAGCGCAAAGAAGAGAACAAGCTGCGCCGGACTTGCGCCCGTATAGAAGAATTGATAAAAGAATACGACGTGGAGAAGATTGTGCTTGGATTTCCGAAGCACATGAATAATGATATCGGGGAACGTGCGGAGAAAGCACTGGAATTTGGCGAGATGCTCAAAAGACGGACCGGATTGGAAGTTGTGATGTGGGACGAACGTTTGACGACGGTTGCGGCGGAGCGTACGCTGATCGAAAGTAAGGTAAGAAGAGAGAACCGGAAGCAGTATATCGATAAGATTGCGGCGGTTTTTATTCTTCAGGGGTATCTGGATTCACTGTAAATAACAAGGCAAAATAGAGAGCGGCAAGTATAGATGCCGCAAAGGGAGCATATAGATGGAAAAAATCAAATTTACATTTGAAGATGCCGGAGAATCTGTTGAGTTTTTTGTGCTGGAACAGACGAAGCTCAATGGCTCTGTATACATATTGGTAACAGACTCACAGGAAGACGACGCGGAATGTCTGATTTTAAAAGAGACGGCGTCGAAAGAAGACGGAGAGAGTATCTACGAGGTCGTAGAGGATGATACCGAACTTCTGGCAGTGTCGAAGCTTTTTGAAGAGTTGCTGGAAGATGTAGATATTGAAATATAAGAACGGAGGTGTAAATGTTTGTGAAAAAACAGAATAACGGAAAGCTTCGGATCATACCGCTGGGAGGTCTGGAGCAGATTGGAATGAATATTACTGCCTTTGAATATGAAGACAGTATTATTGTGGTGGACTGCGGATTGGCATTCCCGGAGGACGACATGCTGGGTATCGATCTGGTGATCCCGGATGTGACTTATTTGAAAGATAATATCGACAAGGTGAAAGGGTTTGTGATCACTCACGGACATGAGGATCATATCGGCGCGTTGCCGTATGTGCTCAAAGAGATCAATCTTCCGATCTATACGACGAAGCTGACGATGGGGATTATTGAGAATAAGCTGAAAGAGCACAATCTGCTGCGCAGTACGAGAAGAAAGGTAGTCCGTCACGGACAGTCGATCAATCTGGGCAAGTTCCGGATCGAATTTATCAAGACAAACCATAGTATCCAGGATGCGTCTGCACTTGCAATCTATTCCCCGGCAGGTATTGTTGTGCATACCGGAGACTTTAAGGTGGATTACACGCCGGTGTTTGGGGACGCGATCGATCTGCAGCGTTTTGCGGAGATCGGAAAGAAAGGCGTGCTGGCATTGATGTCTGACAGCACCAACGCGGAGCGGAAAGGATTTACCCAGTCTGAGCGGACGGTTGGAATCACATTTGATCATATTTTTGCGGAACATCAGAACACGCGTATCATTATCGCTACGTTCGCTTCCAATGTGGACCGTGTGCAGCAGATCATCAACTCTGCCTACAAATATGGAAGAAAAGTAGTCGTGGAAGGACGGAGCATGGTCAATATCATCTCCACGGCGTCGGAGCTTGGCTATCTGAATGTGCCGGAGCATACGTTGATCGAGATCGATGAGATGAAAAATTATCCGCCGGAGAAGATGGTCCTGATCACAACCGGAAGTCAGGGAGAGTCTATGGCAGCGTTGTCGCGTATGGCGGCGGATGTGCACCGGAAAGTGACGATCCAGCCGAACGACACGATCATTTTCAGCTCCAACCCGATCCCGGGAAATGAAAAATCCGTTTCCAAGGTGATCAATGAGCTGTCGGCAAAAGGTGCGAACGTGATCTTTCAGGACGCTCATGTATCCGGACATGCCTGTCAGGAAGAGTTAAAACTGATCTATTCGCTGGTGAAACCGAAGTATGCGGTTCCTGTTCACGGTGAATACCGTCATCTGAAAGCAAATTCAGAGATCGCGCGGAATCTTGGAATCCCGAATGAGAATATCTTTATCCTGCAGTCGGGAGACGTACTGGAGATGGATGAGGAGTCTGCAAGAGTGACAGATAAGGTGCATACCGGGGCGATCCTTGTGGATGGTCTCGGAGTCGGAGACGTCGGAAATATCGTCCTGCGAGACCGGCAGCATCTAGCGGAAGACGGGATCATTATCGTTGTGCTGACGTTGGAGCGCGGAAGCAACCGCCTGCTTGCCGGACCGGATATTGTTTCACGAGGGTTTGTATATGTGAGGGAGTCTGAGGGTCTGATGGAGGAAGCGAGAAATGCCGTTTCCGAAAGTCTGGAAAAATGTCTTTCCAACCGTCATTCCGATTGGAATAAGATCAAACTGACGATCCGCGATACGATGAATGATTTCATCTGGAAAAAGACGAAGAGAAGACCGATGATTATTCCGATTATTATGGATGTGTGATTATGATAGTAGATGAACGTATTGTGACATTCATCAATTCTATGGAGACAGAGAACAGTCGAATATTAGAGAACATCGAGAGAGAAGCTCTGGATGCCCGAGTTCCGATCATTCGGAAAGAGATGCAGAGCTTCTTAAAGGTGCTCTTACTTGTGAAGAGACCTATGCGCGTTCTGGAAGTCGGAACTGCCGTAGGTTTCTCTGCGTTATTGATGAGTGAATATCTGCCGGAGAGCGCAGTGATCACAACAATTGAAAATTATGAGAAGAGGATTCCCATAGCAAGGGAAAACTTCCGCCGGGCAGGAAAGGAAGTGCAGATCACCTTGCTTGAGGGGGATGCGCAGGATGTGCTGAAGACATTGGACGAACCGTATGATTTTATATTTATGGATGCGGCAAAGGGACAGTATATCCATTTTCTTCCGGATGTATTAAGACTTCTTGTGCCGGGAGGACTTTTGGTCTCGGACAATGTGATGCAGGACGGGAGCATCATCGAATCCCGGTTTTGTGTGGAACGCCGGGATCGTACGATCCATGCAAGGATGCGGGAATATTTATACGAACTGAAACACAATGAGCTGCTGGAAACATCCATCGTTCCGCTTGGAGACGGCGTGGCGCTGAGTGTGAAAGCAGAAAAAGGAAAGAAAAATATTCAGGAAAATATACAGGAAAGGAAACAGATATGAGTGAAGCAAAGCAGAGAAGACATCCGGAACTGCTGATTCCGGCGAGCAGTCTGGAAGTGCTGAAAACCGCGGTGATCTTTGGTGCGGATGCGGTATATATCGGAGGAGAAGCATTCGGGCTGCGTGCAAAAGCGAAGAATTTCTCGATGGATGATATGAAAAAGGGGATCGCATTTGCACACGAGTATGGTGTGAAAGTCTATGTGACGGCAAATATCCTTGCCCACAATGATGATCTGGAGGGGGTCAGAACCTATTTTGAAGAATTGAAAGAGATCAAGCCGGATGCTCTGATCATTGCCGATCCCGGGGTGTTCGAGATTGCAAAAGAGGTGTGCCCGGAGATCGAGCGTCACATCAGCACGCAGGCGAACAATACGAATTACGGTACATATAACTTCTGGTATCGGCAGGGGGCGAGCAGAGTCGTATCGGCAAGAGAACTGTCGATGGAAGAGTTAAGAGAACTCCGTGCGAATATTCCGCAAGATCTGGAAATCGAGACGTTCATCCACGGAGCCATGTGCATTTCTTATTCGGGACGGTGTCTTTTGAGTAATTATTTTACCGGGCGTGACGCCAACCGCGGAGCATGTACACATCCATGCCGGTGGAAATATGCGGTGGTCGAGGAAACCAGACCGGGCGAGTATATGCCGGTGTATGAAAATGAGCGGGGAACTTACATTTTTAACTCGAAAGATCTTTGCATGATCGAACATATTCCGGAGCTGATCGACGCCGGGATCGACAGCTTGAAGATCGAGGGCAGGATGAAGACTGCGCTTTATGTGGCGACGGTGGCGAGAACATACCGGAGGGCATTGGATGATTACCGGCAGGATCCGAAGCTTTACGAAAAAAATATGCCATGGTATCTGGATCAGATATCCAACTGCACTTACCGACAGTTTACAACTGGATTTTTCTTTGGAAAGCCGGATGAGAACACACAGATCTATGACAGCAACACTTATGTGAAAGAATATACATATCTTGGGATTGTCGGAGAAGTAAAGGACGGTTTGTGCCGGATCGAACAGCGGAATAAATTCTCGGTGGGAGAGACCATCGAGATCATGAAGCCCGACGGAAGCGACATAGAAGTGGTCGTGCGCCGGATTCTGAACGAAGAAGGGGAAGAGCAGGAGAGTGCGCCGCATTCGAAGCAGGTGCTGTATGTCGATCTGGAGGGAAAGGCAGAAAAATATGATATTCTGAGACGGGCGGAAAGAAAAGAATAAAAAACATCAAAAATTTAGCAGTTTATCAGATTAAATCGCTAAGTTCTATTGCATAATTTCAAATTTTTCGGTATAATATCACATGTTGTGACTAATGAAAAGGAGAGAGGATATGAACAACGAAAAAGAATTTAAGCCATATATCCCGGCTGAAAAGGTTACTCCAGAGTTGACAGTAACGTCAATCGTAATGGGTATCATCCTTGCAGTGGTATTTGGCGCGGCAAACGCGTATCTTGGGTTGCGCGTCGGTATGACGGTATCTGCATCTATTCCGGCAGCCGTTATCTCCATGGGTGTGATCCGTGTGATCATGCGCAAAAACTCTATTTTGGAAAGTAACATAGTACAGACGATCGGTTCTGCCGGAGAATCTCTGGCTGCAGGAGCGATCTTCACTCTGCCGGCACTTTTCCTGTGGGCAGCAGAAGGTAAGATGGACAAACCGGGAATTTTTGAAATTACGATCATCGCTTTACTTGGTGGTCTTCTCGGAGTATTCTTCATGGTACCGCTCCGTAATGCTCTGATCGTAAAAGAGCACGGAACACTTCCGTATCCGGAGGGAACTGCATGTGCAGAAGTACTTCTGGCAGGAGAAGAGGGCGGAGCAAATGCATCGACTGTATTTGCAGGTCTCGGAATCGCGGCAGCATTCAAGTTTGTGATCGACGGTCTGAAACTTGTTCCGAGTGAAGTGAGTTTCCGCGTAAAAGGTTTTGCAGGAGAGATCGGAACTCAGATTTATCCGGCTGTTATGTCAGTAGGTTATATCTGCGGACCGAAGATTTCTTCCTACATGTTCGCCGGCGGATGTATCAGCTGGCTTGTATTGATTCCGTTGATCGTGCTGTTCGGTTCTGAACTGACACTGTATCCGGGAACAGTTCCGATCGGAGAATTGTTCGCAACAGGCGGTGCAAGCGCGATCTGGTCTAACTACATCAAATATATCGGTGCAGGAGCACTTGCTGCTGGTGGTATCATCAGTCTGATCAAGTCTCTTCCGCTGATCGTACGCACATTCCGCGATGCCATGAAGAGCATGAAAGGCGGAGTTGGAAGCGACAGCAACGAGCGTACAGCACAGGATCTGAGCATGAAATTTATTTTGATCGCAATTCTTATTCTGACACTGCTTGTATGGCTTGTACCGGCTATCCCGGTAACACTGGTTGGAGCGATCATCGTTGTGATCTTCGGATTCTTCTTTGCAACAGTATCTTCCAGAATGGTAGGTCTTGTAGGAAGCTCTAACAACCCGGTATCCGGTATGGCGATCGCAACACTTTTGTTTGCAACGATCATCCTGAAACTGACAGGAGACGTTGGAGCACACGGTATGCAGGGCGCTATCGCGATCGGTTCTATCATCTGTATCGTAGCAGCGATCGCAGGTGATACTTCACAGGATCTGAAGACCGGTTATCTGCTTGGTTCAACACCGAAGAAACAGCAGATCGGAGAGGTTCTTGGTGTTGTTGCTGCCGCATTTGCTATCGGTGGAGTACTGTATCTGTTAGATGCTGCATGGGGATTCGGTTCAGAAGAACTTGGAGCGCCTCAGGCAATGCTGATGAAGATGATCATCGAAGGTGTTATGGATGGAAATCTTCCATGGGCACTTGTATTTACAGGAGTATTCCTTGCAATTGTGATCGAGATCCTTGGAATCCCGGTACTTCCGTTTGCAATCGGTGTATATCTTCCGGTACAGCTCAACGCTTGTATCATGGTTGGTGGACTGGTTCGTCTTGGTGTTGAAAAATACAGCGCTAAGAAAGCAAACAAAGATGCTATCGTTAACGACGGTGTTCTGTTCTGTTCAGGTATGATCGCAGGAGAGGGTCTTGTAGGTATCTTACTTGCTCTGTTCGCGATCGGCGGAATCGATCAGGTGATCAACCTGTCCGGAAAGCTGAATCTGGCGCCGGCAGTTGCTAACGTTGCAAGCCTTGGAGTATTTGCTCTGCTTATTCTGATCGTTCTGAAATTCTCTGTTTGGAAAAAGAGAAAAGAGAGTAAATAATCATGAAGAAAAAAGATAATGTGATTTCAGCAAATTATCTGGAAAAGATTCCGATGCGCCCGGAAGAGATCGGGTGGAGCACGGATGAAAAGGGAATTGTGACTCTGGATATCGAGAATACCGGAGTGATGAACCGGATTGCACAGAAGCTGTTTCACAAGCCAAAAGTCACACACGTTCATCTGGATGCGACCGGCAGTTTTGTATGGCCGCTTTTGGATGGCAAGAAAAATATTATCGAGCTTGGAGAATTGGTAAAAGAGCAGTTTGGGGAAGAGGCAGAACCGCTTTATCCGAGACTGGCGAAGTTTTTTCAGATTTTAGACAGTTATCATTTTCTGAAATGGCAGTAAAAATGGGCTGGAGCCGTAAGGCTTCAGCTCTTTTTGAAAATAATATTTTAATAAAACGACAGCATCAGTGTACACTGTCGCTATCGATTGACACAATATCATATTACAATACGAGAGAAAAGGGGGATTTGCTTATGAAAAAAAGTAATCCAATCGCACTTCTGCCGATCGGTGTCTTTCTGGTTTTATATCTGGGACTTGGGATCTTATTTGAGTATGTGCTGAAAATCCCGATGGGATTTTACAATATTCCGATCATCATTGCATTTCTTGCGGCGATTCTTGTCGCGTGTCTGCAGAACCGCAATGTAAAATTTGATGAAAAGCTGGAACTGATGGCACAGGGACTGGCAGACAAGAATATCATCACGATGCTGCTGATCTTCCTGACAGCGGGAACATTTGTCGGCGTCGTAGGACGGAGCAGTGCGGAGAGTGTGGCATATTTTATGCTGGGACTGATCCCGACCAGATTTGCCGTTGTTGTCTTGTTTGTTGTGGCTTGTTTTGTATCGACGGCAATGGGGACGTCTGTCGGAACGATCACGCTTCTGACGCCGATCGCGGTTGCAGTCTCAACGGCATCCGGTTTTGATCTGCCGCTTTGTATCGGTTCGGTAATGGGAGGAGCGATGTTTGGGGATAACCTTTCTTTTATTTCCGATACGACGATCGCAGCCTGTAACGGACAGGGATGTGCTATGAAAGATAAGTTTCGGGAGAACTTCGGAATCGCACTGCCGGCGGCGCTTGCGACCGTGATATTGATTTTGGTGCTTTCATTCCGCACACAGCTTGACGGAGCGGTTGTGGAATCTTATAATCTGATCCAGATCGTGCCGTACGTTCTTGTCCTGATCGGAGGAATTGCGGGGATCAACGTGTTTGTCGTTCTCCTGATCGGAATCATATCCGGGGCGGCGATCATGCTCGGCACAGGGCAGACAGCGCCGACCGATCTTCTGGCAAATATGGGATCCGGCGCAGCGGGAATGTTTGAAACTTCCATGGTTGCGATCCTTGTGGCTGCGATGTGTGCGCTGATCCGCGAGTACGGAGGATTTGAAGCGCTGCTGTCTGCGATCCGCAGAGTATTCAAAGGGAAGCGGGGCGGTCAGCTCGGTATGGGACTGCTTGTCGGTGCGATGGATATTGCAACGGCGAATAATACAGTGGCGATTGTAATGGCAAATCCGATCGCAAAGGAAATGTCAAAGGAATATGGGATCACATCCAGAAAAGCGGCATCGCTTTTGGATACCTTTTCCTGTATATCACAGGGGGTGATCCCTTACGGTGCGCAGATGCTTGTTGCGATTTCTGCGGCAGCGGAACTGGGACATGAAGTTTCCGCATTTCAGATCATTCCGAATCTGTTTTATCCGGGACTTTTATTGGTCAGCTCTCTGATCTTTATCTTTGTGTTGCCGCAGAAAAACAGTGCGCCGGAACAAAAACATTAGAAAATCATCAGAATACTTTCCGCAGTTTTTCAACTGCACTTTTTTCAATACGTGATACATAAGAGCGGGAGATGCCGAGTTGTCTGGCAATCTCCCGTTGTGTGTATTCTTCTCCGCTGTAAAGTCCGTAGCGCATTTTCAGAACAAGACGCTCTCTGTCGGAAAGTTCACTCTCCACTTTTTCATATAATTTCTGAATATTTTCCCGGAGATATATTTTTTCGGAAACGTCTTCTTCATCGGTCTCGATGATGTCGTAAAGTTTGATCTCATTTCCCTCACGGTCGGTGCCGATCGGTTCGTAGAGGGAGACTTCTTTATTGGATTTCTTTTTGGAACGTAAGTACATCAGGATCTCATTTTCGATACATTTCGATGCATAAGCGGCCAGGCGGTTTCCTTTGTCTGCATTGAATGTGACGACTGCTTTGATCAGACCGATCGTTCCGATCGAGATCAGGTCTTCCGGATCTTCATCCAGATATTGATATTTTTTGACAACATGTGCGACGAGCCGTAGATTGTGTTCGATGAGGATGTGTTTTGCGTGCAGGTCTCCCTCCGTGTACTGCTGGATATATTGTTTTTCTTCCGAGGGGGTCAGTGGATTTGGAAAAGATTTCAAGATGGCACCTCTTAGCACATTTGGTATAGTCTATGTGAGGAGGACAGTTTCTGTGCTTTTCCATACCCAAAGCGAACATTTTTAAACCAGTCTCAAAAATCGTGAGCATATATTTTCATATTTCGATACAGCCAAAGGTGCGATTAAAAATCTAAAAAATTATTAGAACATCTAATAGAATCTAAAAAAGAATATGATACATCTGTTTTTTTTATTTCTGATATGATATAATCAGAAATATCAAAGGCAAAAGAGGTGCAAAGATGGCAAAATTATTTGATGCTTTGGAAGAACAGATCGTGAATGGTCAGAGTGCGGTGCTTTTGAGTATTTACAAGAGCACAGGATCCGCGCCGCGCGGTGCAGGGGCTCATATGTTAGTCACAGAAGCGGGGCGCGTGTTCGGAACAGTCGGCGGCGGAGCGGTGGAATATGAATCCGAACTCTTTGCTCACCGACTATTAAAAGAAAAGAAGTCGGTCTGTGAACATTACCGGCTTGCTCCGAATGACGTGTGGGATCTTGGAATGGTCTGCGGCGGGGATGTAGACATCAGCTTCACCTATGTGGACGCAGATGAGAAACAGTGGCAGGAGATGGCGGAGGGCTGCAGGGCAATGGAAGCTGCGAGAGAATCTGTCTGGCTGCTGATCGGTCTGAACGGGATCCATGAGGGGGAGGCGGCTGTTTACGGAAAGAAAACGGGGCAGATCGGATGGAAGATCCCGGAAACAGTCATAGAGGAGATGCGCACTGCATTTGGAACGGTGGAAGCGGATGGGACTATTTACTATTATGAGCGGCTTCACAGTTCCGGAAAGGTGTATATTTTCGGCGGAGGTCATGTGGCGCAGGCTTTGGTTCCGATTCTGACATCGGTAGACTTTTCCTGTGTGATATTGGAGAATCGGGAGGAGTTTTGCCGACCGGAATTATTTCCCGGAGCAGAGGACGTGCGCATGATCGAAAACTGGCATCTGGGAGATTATGTATCGATTGGTGAGGAAGATTATGTCTGTGTTATGACGCGGGGACATAAAGATGATACGATCGTTCAGGAACAGATCTTACGGACTCCGGCGGCATATATCGGAGTGATCGGAAGCAGAAGAAAGAAAGCAAGCGTATTTCGGGTGTTGAAAGAAGATGGGTTTACAGATCGGGATCTGGAACGGATCACAACGCCGATCGGGCTTGAGATCGGCGCGGAGACTCCGGCGGAAATTGCGATCAGTATTGCGGCGCAGATGATCGAAGTACGGGCAAAAGTACGGAAGTAGGAAGAAAGGCAGGCGACGATATTATTGAGCGGACAGAAAGTATCATATGAAGATACCGGAGCGGTGATCATGGCAGCCGGCGGCGGAGCGCGCCGGAATGCCCCGGGTGCGTTGGATGTAGTTGGTGGTTTGAGTCATGTAAAACGGGTTGTTTTAAATTTTCAAAGAGCGGGGATAAAAGATCTGATCCTCGTGTGCGGAGAGGAAGAGGACACTCTGAAAAAGCAGCTGCGAGGATTTGGGGTAACGTTTTTGAGAATAGATCCGGAAAAAGGAACCGAGATGTTTGAGGCAGTCAGGCTGGGGCTTTCGTATTGCAGAGAACGATGCAGCCAGATTTTTGTATGTCCGGTGGATGTCCCGTTCTTTTCTGCCGGAACGGTGGAGCGATTATGGAAGAGTTCGGCGGAGGTGGCGATCCCGTCTTATCAAAACAGAGGCGGACATCCGGTCAAAATCCGGCGGCAGGCTGTGGAATCGATCCTTTCGTACCGGGGAAACGACGGACTGCGGGGGGCGATCCGGGAGGCACATGCTGAGGTGGAATATATTGAGGTGGAAGATGTAGGAAGCGTTTCACCCGCCGGGGAGAGAAAATCAGATCAGCGGCTGGAAGCGCAATATCGGAGCGAACTGTCAAGAGCAAGAGTAAAAGTACAGCTTGTAAATACAAAACCATATTTCGGACCGGGGATGGTCACATTACTCAAACAGATCCGGAGTCTCGGCTCGGTACGGGAAGCGAGTGAAAAAACAGGGATTTCATACAGCAAAGCATGGACGATGATCCGAACGGCGGAGGAGGAAACCGGAGCGGAACTGGTGGGGCGCCAGCAGGGTGGAAAATATGGCGGTATGGCAGAAGTGACGAAAGCAGGAATGGAACTGATCCGAAAATATGAGGAACTGGAACGTTGCGTCCAGAAATACAGCGACGAGAAATTTCGGGAAATATTTCAAAGCGGCACTTTGATGGTGAACACAGACGGAGGGAACGAACTATGAAAAAAATGAAGACGGAAGATGCGGTGGGACAGATTTTGTGTCATGACATTACGCAGATCGTTCCGGGCGTGACAAAAGATGCGGTGTTCCGGAAAGGACATGTGATCAGGGAAGAAGATATCCCGGTACTTTTAAGCGTGGGAAAGGATCATATTTATATTTGGGAAAATAATGAAAACATGCTACATGAAAATGAAGCGGCGGAGATTTTATATCGTTTCTGTGGAAATAAAAACATGTCGCCGGGAGCAGTGAAAGAGGGTAAAATCGAAGTGATCGCAGAATGTGACGGACTTTTGAAGGTGGATCGGAAGAAATTAAATGCCCTCAACCATCTCGGCGAGATGATGATCGCCAGCCGGCACGGCAATTTCCCTGTGAAAAAAGGGGATAAGATCGCGGGAACGAGGATCATTCCCCTTGTGATCGAGAAAGAAAAAATGCGGCGCGCAGAGGAAGTGTGCAAAGGAGATCCGATTTTTGAATTGAAACCTTTCGTACATAAAAAAGTCGGGATCGTAACGACCGGAAACGAAGTGTATCACGGGCGGATCGAGGATGCGTTTACTCCGGTACTGAAAGAAAAACTTGCCGAATATGATACGGAGATCATCGGTCATCGGATCAGCGACGATAATCCGGAACGGGTGACGGGATTTATCATGGAACTTTTGGATCTCGGAGCGGATCTGATCTTGTGCAGCGGGGGAATGAGCGTGGATCCGGATGACCGGACGCCGCTTGCGATCAGAAATACGGGAGCCGATGTGGTTTCTTATGGAGCGCCGGTGCTTCCGGGGGCAATGTTTATGCTCGCCTATTATAATAGAAAGATCCCGATCGTCGGGCTGCCGGGGTGTGTGATGTATGCGAAACGTACGGTATTTGATCTTGTGCTTCCGAGGATCATGGCGGATGAAATCCTTGTGAAAGAAGATTTGGACAGCCTGGGCGAGGGCGGTTTATGTCTGTCTTGTTCGGTCTGTACATTTCCAAACTGCGGATTCGGGAAATAGGGGGAACGAGCGTGAGAGATCAATATGGGAGAACCGTAGATTATATGCGCGTGTCGATCACGGATCGCTGCAATCTCCGCTGCCGGTATTGTATGCCGGAGGGGATCGAACTGGTATCTATGGAGGAAATCCTGACTTATGAAGAAATTGAACGGATCTGTACAGCAGCGGCAAAAACCGGGATCCGGAAACTGAAGATCACAGGAGGAGAACCGCTTGTACGGCTTGGCTGTGCAGAGTTGATCGGAAGATTGAAACAGATTCCCGGTATGGAACAGGTGACACTTACGACGAACGGCGTGCTTTTAAAAGAACAGCTGCCGGATCTGAAAGCTGCGGGACTGGATGCGGTGAATATCAGTCTGGACAGTCTGGACCGGGAGAGTTATCGGAAGATCACCGGACGGGATCAGCTGCCGCTTGTGCTTGAGAGCATTGAGGCTGTGCTTGAGAGCGGGATCGTGGCAAAGGTCAATTCCGTCCTTTTAAAATCTGTAAATGAGAAAGAGTGGGAAGATCTGGCAGGACTGGCAGAACGTTATCCTCTGGACGTCCGGTTTATCGAGATGATGCCGATCGGGTATGGAAGACAGTTTGAGGCGGTGTCCAATGAAGAGATCAGAAAGAAGCTGGAACTGCGATATCCGGAAATGGCGGCGGATGAACGAGAACATGGGAACGGACCGGCACAATATTATCAGATTCCGGGATTTCAGGGAAGCATTGGCTTTATCAGTGCGATCCACGGGAAATTTTGCGGAAGCTGCAATCGGATCCGTCTGACCGCTCAGGGACTTTTGAAGCCATGTCTCTGTTATGGTGAAACATATGATCTGCGCAGCGCACTTCGGGCGGAGAAGAAAGAAGAGGGGGAATACCTCCTGCAGAAACAGATTCAAAATGCAGTGGCAGGAAAGCCGGAAGCGCATTGCTTTGAAGCGGTTCAGGAGATCACAGAAGATCGGAAGATGGTACAGATCGGCGGATAAAAAGAAAGGCAGAGGAGAGAAAGATGGGAAAAGTCATTGCAGTCTGCATCAGTGAAAAAAAGGGAACGCAGAAAAAAGAAGTGGAAGAAGTACGTCTGGTGGAAGACTGGGGGATCGAGCAGGATGCGCATGCCGGAAAATGGCATCGGCAGGTGAGCCTGCTTTCATTTGAAAAAATTGAGGCATTTCGGGAAAAAGGCGCGGAAGTCGATTTCGGAGCATTTGGGGAAAATATGATCATAGCGGGGTATGATCTTCGCAAAATACCGGTCGGCGCAACATTCCAGATCGGAGAGGCAAGACTGGTCCTGACCCAGATCGGAAAAGAATGCCACAGTCATTGCGAAATTTATAAAAAAATGGGAGACTGCATCATGCCGAGGGAGGGCGTGTTTACCGTTGTGGAAAAGGGCGGCATTGTGCGCCCGGGAGATGAAGTGAAGATGACGCTTCCGGCAGCGGACCGTCCGTTTACGGCGGCAGTCGTCACATTGAGCGACAAAGGATTTGCAGGGGAACGGGAGGATAAAAGCGGTCCTCTGGTCGCAGCGATGCTCAAAGAAGCCGGTTATGAGGTGGCTGAGACCTTGCTTTTGCCGGATGGGAGATCCGGATTGGAACGGCAGCTGATACGTCTGGCAGACCAGCGGCAGATCAGTGTGATCTTTACGACAGGGGGCACCGGATTTTCGGAGCGTGACGTGACGCCGGAAGCGACACTTGCGGTATGTGACCGGATGGCGCCGGGAATTGCGGATGCGATACGAATGCATTCATTGTCGATCACGGATCGGGCGATGTTTGGCCGTGCAGTATCGGGGATCCGAAAAAAGACATTGATCGTGAATCTGCCGGGAAGCCCGAAAGCGGTAAAAGAAAGTCTTGAGTATGTGCTTCCTGCGCTTGGACATGGGCTTGGAATCTTAAGGGGAACCGAGAATGAATGTGGAAACTGTTGATGAAAGGAGATCAAGCATGAAAATGAACATGAAAAAGAAAGGGATCGCAATGCTGCTGACTGTAGCACTGGCAGCAGGGATGACAGGATGTGCAGGAGAAAAAGAGCCGGCACCGGGAAAGCCATCAGAAAAGGCGAAAAACGAAACCGCGGAGAGTAAAGAGAACGAGGCGTCAGAGGAGACGGAAATCCAGGTATTTATTGCGGCAAGTCTGAACACGGTCATGACAGAGCTGGCGGAAAAGTATAACGAAGAACATCCGGAAGTCAAGATCGTATATAATGCGGACAGTTCCGGAACTTTGATGACGCAGATCGAAGAGGGATATGCGTGCGATCTGTTTTTCTCTGCGGCACAAAAACAGATGGATCAACTGGAGAACGACGGATTTCTCGTCGACGGAACACGGGCAGATGTCGTAAACAATCAGGTGGTCGTGGTGACATTAAAAGACAGCGGGACAGCCGTGACGGGTCTTGCTGATCTGGGCGAAGCGGAAAGTATTGCACTTGCGGGAGGCAGTGTCCCGGTCGGAAAATATACAAGACAGGCGATGGTGAATCTCGGGATGCTTCCGGAAACAGAAGATGTATCCGCGATCACAACGGCAGAGATATCCGAGGCGCTTGAGGGTGTTGAGATTTCCGAACAGGATAACGTCAGCAAGGTACTGACTGCCGTTGTGGAGGGCTCCTGCGAAGTGGGAACAACGTACTATTCCGATACATATGGCTATGAAGAAGAATTGGACATTCTGGAAACGGTACCGTATGATCTGACGGGCAATGTGATCTACCCGATCGCGCAGGTGAAAAATACCGAAGCAGATGAAGCGCAGACAAAAGCGGCGGAAGCGTTTTTGGCATACATATTGTCGGATGAGGCAAAAGCTGTTTTTGACGCATATTATTTTGATACAGAGATTGAGTAGGAAAAAGGAGAAACCTTATGGAAGCGGTTGTGGAAATCTTAAAAGAACTGGATTGGAGTCCTCTCTGGATCTCACTTAAGACAGGGACGGCGGCAACGGTGATCTCCTTTTTTCTTGGAATCTTTGTGGCAGGAAAGGTCATGCATACGACACCGGGGAAAAAAGCGGTTCTGGATGGGATCCTGACGCTTCCGATGGTCATTCCGCCTACGGCGGCAGGCTTCTTTCTGCTGCTTTTGTTCAGCAGGAGAAGACCGCTTGGAATCCTTTTATACGAGCAGTTTGATATCAAAGTTGTACAAACCTGGCTTGGCTGTATCATCGCGGCGACGGTGATCGCCTTTCCGCTGATGTACCGCAATGCCAGAGCTGCGTTTGAACAGATCGACGTGAATCTGATCTATGCGGCAAGGACGCTTGGAATGTCTGAGACGAAAATTTTCTGGAAAGTGGTGCTTCCGTCGGCGGGACCCGGGGTAGCTTCCGGTACGATCCTGACGTTTGCAAGAGCGCTGGGGGAATATGGCGCAACATCGATGCTGGCGGGAAATATTCCGGGAAAAACGGGGACGATCTCACAGAAGATCGCGATGGTCATTCAGGACGGCGATTATCTGACTGCAGGCATATGGGTTGCGATCGTAATCCTGATCGCATTTATCGTGATTTTTTTAATGAACCTGATCTCCGGAAAACACATGAAACAGGTCAAACGTTGGTAAAAATGCGTCAGGAGCGGAGAAAAACTTTGGAAAATGCATGAGAATACGAGGTGCAGCAAATGGGGATCTTTATAGATGTACATAAAAAACTGGGAAATTTCACATTGAATATCCGGTTTGCAAGTGAAGCAAAGCGAATCGGGATTCTTGGAGCGTCGGGGTGCGGGAAGAGTATGACTTTGAAAAGTATTGCGGGGATCATTTCCCCGGATGCCGGTACGATCCGGATCGGTGAACAGATTGTTTTTGATTCCGGGAAAAAGATCAATGTGAAACCGCAGAATCGTCGGGCAGGATATTTGTTCCAGAATTATGCGCTTTTTCCGAATATGACCGTAGAACAAAATATTGCGGCCGGACTTTCGGGAAGCCGGGAGGAAAAGCGGAAACGGGTGCGGGAGATGGTCGGGAAATTTCAGTTGGACGGTCTGGAACGACGGCTTCCGGGAGAACTTTCCGGCGGGCAGCAGCAGAGGACAGCACTGGCGCGGATCATGGCATATAAACCGGAGATCATTCTCCTGGATGAACCATTTTCCGCACTGGATATTTATCTGAAAGATAATCTGCAGCGGGAAATGGAAAACATGTTGAAAGACTATGAGGGAACGGTGATCCTTGTGTCTCATGACAGGGATGAGGTATACCGCTTTTGTGAAGAGACCGTGATCCTGGATCATGGGAACGTGCTTGTATCGGACAAGACGAAAGAACTGTTTCAAAATCCTCGTCTGAAAGAAGCGGCTAAACTGACCGGATGTAAAAATTTTTTCAAGGCAAAACGTGTGGATGCGCATACGGTGGAACTGACCGAATGGGGACTCTTCCTGCATGTACGAAAGGATGTCCCGGAAAATTGTGAGTGGATCGGCTATCGTGCGCACGATTTCATTCCGGTCTGGGGAGAGCGGAAAAAAAACAGTATTCCGGTCTGTGTGGAAAATACAGCGCAGCTTCCGTTTGAAGTTCAGTATTATCTGACGGTGTCCGGGGAAAAAAAGACTAACGATCCGGAGACGGTCCGCTGGTTTGTACAGCGGGAAAAAATCGCGCAGTTAAAGGAAAAAGGAATGCCGGATCATCTGCAGCTTTCGGAAGAATGTATGATGTTTCTGGCATAAGTGCAGCGTCGGTGTACAAGGGAAAAAATGATCGATGAAGAGCAAAGCATCAGAAGAATATTCAGAAGCACAGAAGAATATTCAGAAGCTCAGAAAGTTCTTGACAGAAACGATCAAAGAGGAATATGATACAATCATCAGTCGGAGAATTCTCTCCGACTCACACGATCTGACCGAGTCGGTCATAAATCCGAAAAGGATAAAAAAAGAATAACGTAAAAAGCAGGAAAAGTAGAAAGGAAGTGCGTACATGGGTGTAAGTACGGTACAGTCTGCTGCTGTTTTCGGGCTTCGGGTAGAGCTGGTCAATGTGGAAGCGGACGTTGGAAACGGGCTTCCGGCATTTCATATGGTTGGGTACCTCTCATCGGAAGTGAAAGAAGCCGGGGAACGGGTGCGGACAGCGATCCGAAATTCCGGTTTGGAATTTCCGGCAAAGAAGACCGTGATCAATCTGTCTCCGGCTACGATCCGAAAACGAGGGGCGGCATTTGACCTGCCGATTGCCATTGCGATCTTAACCTCTCTCGGAACGGTCGCACAAAAAGATACGAAAGGGCTTCTGATCCTGGGAGAACTGGGACTTGACGGAGCAAGTGCACAAAGTTCCGGGAGTGCTGCCGGTTGTGATGGAAGCAAAAAAGCAGGGAATCTGCCGCTGTATGATCCCGTTAGAAAACGAGCAGGAAGCCAGGCTGGTGGATGGGATGGAAGTGACCGGAGTGCAGACTTTAAAAGAAGCTTTCGAATGGATCAAAGGAACAAAGAAGAGGCGTTTGTCACAGCAAAAGAAAAAAGGCATGGAAGTTTCCAAAGGAAAAGTATACGGAGAGGAACGGGAGTGTGCAGAAGAAAAGCCGGACTTTCAGGATATATGCGGGCAAAGCGCCGTGAAACGTGCGGTGGAGGTTGCTGTGGCTGGCGGACATAATCTTCTGATGGTAGGACCGCCGGGAAGCGGAAAGACGATGATCGCCAAACGGATCCCGACGATCCTGCCGCCGCTTACGTTGGAGGAAAGTCTGGAGATCACAAAAATATACAGCATTGTCGGTCAGATCGACGGTCAGGAGCCGCTGATCAGGACACGTCCGTTTCGGAGTGTTCATCATACGGTGACAAAAACGGCGCTGACCGGAGGCGGATTGATCCCGTCTCCGGGAGAGATCACGTTGGCGCATGGAGGCGTTCTGTTTTTGGATGAATTGCCGGAGTTTCGCAAACCGGTATTGGAAGTGCTGCGCCAGCCGCTGGAAGAACGGAAAATCTGGATTTCCCGCACACATGGAACTTATTTATTTCCGGCAAATTTTATGCTTGTCTGTGCGATGAACCCATGTCCGTGCGGAGAGTTTGGAAGTGGGAACTGTACATGTACACCGGGGCAGGTACGAGGCTATCTCGGAAAATTAAGTCAGCCTTTTTTGGATCGGATGGATCTGTGTGTGGAGGCTCCGAAAGTGACCTATGCGGCGCTAAAAGGGAAAATGTCAGGGAGAAAAACGGCAGAAAGAAAAGGGGAAACTTCCGCACAGATCCGGCAGAGAGTATGCGCGGCAAGAGAGATACAGAACAGACGGTTTTCTGATTCCGGCACAGGATTTAATGCGATGATGAGTATCCGGGAAGTGGAGCAATATTGTAAATTAGGGGATAAGGAGGAGGCATTGATCCAAATGGCATATGAGAGACTGGGACTGACAGCGAGATCTTATCATAAGATCTTGAAAGTTGCCCGCACGATCGCAGATCTTGCAGGATCGGAAAAGATCGAATCGATGCATTTAGCCGAGGCGATCGGTTATCGGTCATTTGATCAAGAATACAGAGGAGGGATCTTATGAATCATACAGCGCGTGCGTTTGAATATTGGTTTGCATCGATACCGGGGCTTACGGATGAAAAAAAGATCTTGCTCCGATCATGTATGAAATCGGGAGAAGCGATTTATTATATAGAAGAAACAGAATTGGGACGGATGAAGTTCTTAAATGAGACAGACCGCAATACGATTATGCAGGAGCAAAAAAAGAGAGATCCGAAAGAAGAATGGGCTCGGGTGACAGACAGCGGAATCTGGATGAGCCTCTCGTTTGAGGAAACATATCCTGCCCGGTTGTCGTGTATTTCCGATAAACCTTATGCATTGTATGGAAAGGGACATCTTCCCAAAGACAAGGAACCGTCGGCTGCGATCGTCGGGGCGAGGGCGTGCACTGCCTATGGGGAAGAATGTGCGAGATGGTTTGCGAAAGAGTTGGTAAAAAACGGGATCCAGATCATCAGCGGGATGGCGCGCGGGATCGACGGAAGCGCCCAGAGAGGCGCGCTGACTGGAGGAGGGACGACCTATGCAGTGTTGGGAAACGGCGTGGATATCTGTTATCCGAGGGAGCACATCGGGCTGTATACGGATATTCTGGCACATGGCGGAGGGATTCTGTCGGAACAGCCGCCGGAGACGAAACCATTTGCATGGAATTTTCCGAGGCGCAACCGGATCATCAGTGCGCTGTCAGACGTGGTGCTCGTGATGGAGGCGAAGGAAAAAAGCGGTTCCCTGATCACCGCAGACCTTGCATTGGAGCAGGGAAAAGATGTGTATGCGCTTCCCGGACCGGTGGGAAGTCCTTTGAGCCGCGGGTGTCATTTTTTGATCCGGCAGGGAGCCGGAATACTGATCTCGCCGGAAGAATTATGTCTGGATCTTGGAATTGTAGAAAAGGAGGAAAAGAGGGGAAAAAAGACCGAAACTCAAAAAGTGCTTGAAACGAAAGAAGATTTGGTGTATAGTTCATTTGGCGTTTCTCCAAAAAGCGTGGGGCAGATCGTGGAAGAAATCGAACTTCCGCCGTCTGAGATCATCGGGATCTTGACCATGCTGGAAATGAAAGGCTATATCAGAGAAAAAGCAAAGAATTATTATGTCAGATGCGGGGAGGGTGCTCGTGTCTGTGGTGAGTGAATAAAGAAAGGCGCGTGATCATACCGCCGAATGGAGGAAATAAGTACCATGGCACATTATCTGGTTATTGTGGAGTCACCGGCAAAGGTGAAGACCATTAAAAAGTTTTTGGGAAGCAGTTATACAGTCGCTGCGTCAAACGGACATGTACGGGATCTGCCGAAAAGTCAGCTTGGGGTGGATCCGGAAAATGATTTTGAACCCAAATACATTACGATCCGGGGAAAGGGAGATATTCTTGCGAATTTGAGAAAAGAAGCAAAGAAAGCAGATAAAGTTTTTCTCGCAACTGACCCGGACCGTGAGGGAGAAGCTATTTCATGGCACTTGGCGGCGGCTCTGAAACTGGATGAAAAGAAAATGCGCCGTATTACGTTTAACGAGATCACGAAAAATGCGATCAAGGCATCGTTAAAAGCTCCTCGGGAGATCGATATGGATCTGGTGGACGCGCAGCAGGCGCGCCGCGTCCTGGATCGTATGGTGGGATACCGGATCAGCCCGCTGCTCTGGGCAAAAGTAAAGCGTGGTCTGAGTGCCGGACGTGTTCAGTCTGTGGCGCTTCGGATCATTGCGGACCGGGAAGCGCAGATCGACGCATTTATACCGGAAGAATACTGGACGCTGGATGCTGTCTTTAAAGTGAAAGGTGAGCGTCGTCCGCTGACTGCAAAGTTCTACGGAACGGAAAAGAACAAGATGGAGATCCACTCGAAAGAGGAATTGGATCAGATCAAGCAGGCAGTAGAAGCGACGGATTATCGTATTGCGGATATTAAGAAAGGGGAGCGGATCCGAAAAGCGCCGCTTCCGTTTACCACCAGTACGCTTCAGCAGGAGGCGGCAAAGGTTTTGAATTTCGGAACGCAGAAAACAATGCGGATCGCACAGCAGTTATACGAGGGTGTGGATATCAAAGGCAACGGAACGGTCGGTGTCATCACCTATCTGCGTACGGATTCCACACGTATTTCTGAGGAAGCAGATGCTGCGGCAAGAGCTTATATTGCGGAGACGTATGGCAGCGATTATGTAGCGGCAGGAAGTTCGGAGAAAAAGACCGAGAAGAAGATTCAGGATGCCCACGAGGCGATCCGTCCGTCGGATATTACAAGAACACCGGCGGCTCTTAAAGACTCTCTGACGAGAGACCAGTTCCGGTTGTACCAGTTGATCTGGAAACGGTTTGCGGCAAGCCGGATGCAGCCGGCAAGATTTGAGACGACTTCCGTGAAGATCGCGGCGGGAGATTATCTGTTTACGGTGGCGACGTCCCGCGTGGCGTTCGAGGGATTGCGTACGGTTTATACCGAAGCGGACGAGGAAAAAGAAGAGAGCAATGTGCTGGTCAACGGTCTGAGCATGGACTCGGTGCTGACGAAAGAAGCACTGGAAGAAAAACAGCATTTTACACAGCCGCCGGCACATTATACCGAGGCAACGCTTGTAAAGACACTGGAGGAACTGGGAATCGGACGTCCGAGTACGTACGCGCCGACGATCTCCACGATTTTGGCGCGCCGGTATATTACAAAAGAGGGAAAGAATCTGTATATGACGGAGATCGGCGAGGTTGTGAACAATATCATGAAACAGTCGTTCCCGAGTATTGTGGATGTGAATTTTACAGCGAACATGGAGGGTCTTCTTGATATGGTCGAGGAGGGAAAAGTTGCATGGAAAGAAGTCATCCGCAATTTCTATCCGGATCTGGACGAGGCGGTCAAGATTGCGGAAAAGGAACTGGAAAGCGTCAAGATCGAAGATGAAGTGACCGATGTGATCTGCGAAGAATGCGGACGAAATATGGTGATCAAATACGGACCGCACGGAAAATTTCTGGCATGTCCGGGATTTCCGGAGTGCAGGAACACAAAGCCGTATCTGGAGAAGATCGGCGTGCCGTGTCCACTCTGCGGCGGCGAAGTCGTGATCCGCAAGACGAAAAAGGGCAGAAAGTACTATGGATGTGAGAACCATCCGGACTGTGATTTTATGTCTTGGCAGAAGCCGTCCGAGAAAAAATGTCCGGACTGCGGAGGCTATATGGTCGAAAAGGGAAATAAGCTGGTCTGCGCAGATGAAAAATGCGGTTATGTGGAAAATATGAAAAAGGAAGAATAATTTCATTGCTATTTCAAAAATTGTATGATAACATAAGTTTGTTAGTCGAATTGATGTGATTTTTGCATACAATTTAAAATCGGAGGAAAATAATGAGTGTACAGTTACTGGATAAAACAAGAAAGATTAATAAACTGCTTCATAACAATAATTCCAGCAAGGTAGTGTTTAACGATATATGCGCTGTGCTGACAGAGATTCTGAATTCAAATGTTTTGGTCGTGAGCAAGAAAGGGAAGATCCTCGGCGTGAGCAAATGTGCGTCCGTTGCATGCATCGGCGAGCTGCTCGGCGAGTCTGTCGGTTCTCATATTGATGGAATGTTAAACGAACGTCTGCTGAGTATTTTATCGACGAAGGAGAATGTGAATCTGGAAACACTTGGATTTTCTCCGGAAAATGTAGGCGGTTATCAGGCGATCATCACGCCGATCGATATTGCGGGAGAACGTCTCGGAACGCTGTTTTTATATAAATGCAATGAGACGTATTCGATCGACGATATTATTTTGAGTGAGTACGGCACCGCGGTCGTAGGTCTGGAGATGCTTCGCTCCGTTAATGAAGAGAGTGCGGAGGAATCGAGAAAAGAGCATATCGTACAGTCTGCGATCGGAACATTGTCGTTTTCGGAACTGGAAGCGATCATTCATATTTTTGATGAATTAAACGGAACGGAGGGAATCCTTGTCGCAAGCAAGATCGCAGACAGGGTTGGCATCACAAGATCGGTGATCGTCAACGCACTGCGGAAGTTCGAGAGCGCCGGTGTGATCGAATCCCGTTCTTCCGGAATGAAAGGTACATATATCAAGGTTCTGAACGACTATGTATTTACAGAGCTGGAAAAGATCAAAAAAGAAAAACTTTGATAAAGAACGATTGATAAAGAACGAAAAAAGAGAATGAAAAGGGGTATCAGGGATCTGATGCCCTTTTGTTGCAAAAGATATAGAACGACCCAGGCGGAAGAGTCCGGTGAACGGGCGTGGTCTGATAAGGAGGAGAAACGATGTACGAGGGAAATCCGGCGGATTTAAGAATGGTAAAACTGATCTCAGCGGATGCGGTTCTGGATGAGGCGATCCATAAGTGTCAGGTTTTCAAATATGATATGGAGGAAGATTTCATTTATCTGGAATTGAAAGAAAACGACTTGACGACGATCTCTCTGGATGCAAAATACCGCTGTTATATTGCCACGAGAAATGAACTTCTCTGTTGTACCGGAGTTGTAAAAGAACGGTTTCATTCCGAAGATGGAAATATGCTTGTCTTTCGGATCGAGAATGGATTTTATACGATCTCGGACGGTGACGGGATCGAAAAAAACATGTAAAAAAGTATCTGCAAAAATATCTGGAGAAAAAATGAAAACTCTGTTGACAAATAGTCGGCAGAGTGCTATTTTATATTCATGGGTTAGCACTCAAAAGAAATGAGTGCTAACAAAAAGAAAAGGAGGAATTACAATGAAGTTAGTACCATTGGGTGACAAGATTGTATTAAAGCAGTTAGAGGCAGAAGAGACAACGAAATCCGGAATCGTACTCCCGGGTCAGGCAAAAGAAAAGCCGCAGGAAGCTGAAGTGATCGCAGTCGGACCGGGCGGAACAATAGATGGAAAAGAAGTGGTAATGCAGGTAAAAGTCGGGGATAAAGTAATTTACTCCAAGTATGCAGGCACAGAAGTAGAACTTGACGGCGAAGAATATATCATTGTAAAACAGAGCGATATTCTTGCGATCGTGGAAGCATAGAGGACTTTTCGGATAAAGAACTTTTTGACAGAGAAATTGAAGAATTTATATTGACAGGAGTGATTGATCATGGCAAAGGAAATTAAATATGGTGCGGAAGCCAGAGCAGCACTGGAAAAAGGTGTAAACCAGCTGGCAGATACGGTCAGAGTAACACTTGGACCAAAAGGAAGAAACGTTGTACTTGACAAATCTTTCGGCGCTCCGCTTATTACAAACGACGGTGTTACGATTGCAAAAGAGATCGAGCTGGAAGATGGATTTGAAAATATGGGAGCTCAGCTGATCCGTGAAGTTGCAGCAAAGACGAACGACGTTGCCGGAGACGGTACAACAACTGCAACCGTACTGGCACAGGCTATGGTAAACGAGGGAATGAAGAACCTGGCGGCAGGCGCAAACCCGATCGTTCTTAGAAAGGGCATGAAAAAAGCCACAGATAAAGCGGTAGAAGCAATCGCAGAGATGAGCAGCAAAGTAACCGGAAAAGAACAGATCGCAAGAGTCGCAGCCGTATCTTCCGGAGACGATGCAGTGGGACAGATGGTTGCCGACGCAATGAAAAAAGTTTCCAACGACGGTGTGATCACGATCGAGGAATCCAAGACAATGCAGACAGAACTGGATCTGGTAGAGGGTATGCAGTTCGACCGTGGATATATTTCCGCATACATGGCAACCGATATGGAAAAGATGGAAGCTGTTCTGGATGATCCGTATATTTTGATCACAGATAAGAAGATTTCCAATATTCAGGATATTCTCCCGCTTCTGGAGCAGGTTGTACAGTCCGGAGCAAGACTTCTGATCATTGCGGAAGATATCGAGGGAGAGGCTCTGACGACTCTGATCGTCAACAAACTGCGTGGAACATTCAATGTCGTTGCTGTAAAAGCACCGGGATACGGAGACAGAAGAAAAGAGATGCTTCAGGATATCGCGATCCTGACAGGCGGACAGGTGATCTCCGAAGAACTGGGAATGGATCTGAAAGAAACAACGATGGATCAGCTTGGACGTGCAAAATCCGTAAAAGTACAGAAAGAGAACACGATCATCGTTGATGGATGCGGAGACAAACAGGCGATTTCCGACAGAGTTGCGCAGATCAAAAAAGGAATCGAAGAGACAACTTCTGAATTTGATAAAGAAAAACTGCAGGAGAGACTCGCAAAACTGGCAGGCGGCGTAGCAGTGATCCGTGTAGGCGCTGCAACAGAGACTGAGATGAAAGAAGCAAAACTGCGTATGGAAGATGCGCTGAATGCGACAAGAGCAGCAGTAGAAGAGGGTATCATTTCCGGAGGCGGATCTGCATATATCCACGCTTCCAAAGAGGTAGCGAAACTGGCAGAGACATTGGAGGGTGATGAGAAGACGGGTGCAAACATCATTCTGAAAGCACTGGAAGCTCCGCTGTTCCACATTGCTACCAATGCCGGATTAGAGGGTGCAGTGATCATCAACAAAGTGAGAGAGTCTGAAGTTGGTTACGGATTCGACGCATACAAAGAAGAGTATGTAGATATGGTGAAAGAGGGTATTCTGGATCCGGCAAAAGTAACAAGAAGCGCACTGCAGAATGCGACAAGCGTGGCATCTACATTGTTGACAACAGAATCTGTTGTATCTACGATCAAAGAAGATACGCCGGCAATGCCGGCAGGCGCGGGCGCCGGAATGGGAATGATGTAATCTTTCCCGGCAGTATATACAGGGGCAGTTCCCGGAAAAAGTGTTTATCCAGAGTGGCGGATGGGGCAACTTTTTCGGGAGCTGCTCTCTTTTTTCGGAAATGTCTTGACAAGTGTGGTAAAGTTTTGTACCATATCACATAAAACAGCCGCAGAGACTGTGACGGAGTTTGGAGCTTTGCCCGTCCGGAAGCGGTTTGGATTGCAGTTGTGCAATTGTTTGTGGACGAATGATAAAGGCATTCGTTTTACGTTGAAATGCAGAAAGTGAGGAAAAGAAAGCCATGGGTAAAATTATTGGAGAAGGCATTACATTTGATGACGTGCTGTTGGTTCCGGCCTATTCAGAAGTCATTCCGAATGAGGTAGACCTGTCAACACATCTGACAAAAAAAATCAAACTGAATATCCCGATGATGAGTGCGGGGATGGATACGGTAACAGAGCACCGTATGGCGATCGCGATGGCACGTCAGGGCGGTATCGGTATCATTCATAAGAATATGTCGATCGAGCAGCAGGCAGAGGAAGTCGACAAAGTAAAACGTTCAGAAAACGGAGTCATCACTGATCCGTTCTATCTGTCTCCGGAGCATACTCTGGAGGATGCAAATAATCTCATGGCGAAATTCCGCATTTCCGGTGTACCAATTACCGAGGGTAGAAAACTTGTCGGTATCATCACAAACCGCGATCTGAAATTTGAAGAAGATTTCACGAAAAAGATCAAGGAATCGATGACATCCGAGGGGTTGATCACTGCACCGGAGGGTATTACTTTAGAAGAAGCAAAACAGATCCTTGCGAAAGCGAGAAAGGAAAAACTTCCGATCGTTGACGCGGAGGGCAATTTAAAAGGGCTGATCACGATCAAAGACATTGAGAAACAGATCAAATATCCGCTGTCAGCAAAAGACTCTCAGGGACGTCTGCTCTGCGGTGCGGCGATCGGTATCACGGCAAACTGTCTGGAGCGTGTGGAAGCGCTTGTAAAAGCAAAAGTAGACGTGATTGTTATGGATTCCGCTCACGGACATTCTGCAAACGTACTGCGTACGGTCCGTATGGTCAAGGAGAAATATCCGGAGCTTCAGGTTATCGCAGGAAACGTAGCGACAGGTGAGGCGACAAGAGCGCTGATCGAAGCAGGCGTCGATGCGGTAAAAGTCGGAATCGGACCGGGATCGATCTGCACGACGCGTGTGGTTGCCGGAATCGGTGTGCCTCAGGTATCCGCAGTTATGGATTGTTATGCGGTTGCAAAAGAGTATGGAATCCCGATCATCGCAGACGGAGGAATCAAGTATTCCGGAGATATGACGAAAGCGATCGCGGCAGGAGCGAATGTATGTATGATGGGAAGCATCTTTGCAGGATGCGATGAGAGCCCGGGAACATTTGAACTGTATCAGGGAAGAAAATACAAAGTATACCGTGGTATGGGATCGATCTCCGCAATGGAGAACGGAAGCAAGGATCGTTACTTCCAGGAGAATGCGAAGAAGCTTGTTCCGGAGGGCGTAGAGGGGCGTGTTGCCTACAAAGGAACTGTGGAAGATACCGTGTTCCAGTTGATGGGTGGACTTCGTTCCGGTATGGGATATTGCGGAACTGCAAACATCGAAGAACTGAAAGAGAACGGAAGATTTGTTAAGATTTCCGCAGCATCTTTGAAAGAAAGTCATCCACATGACATTCATATTACAAAAGAGGCTCCAAACTACAGTGTAGATGAGTAAACTTATGGCAGAATAAAAACGGAGAGTTGGGCTTGTGAGAAGAAACTTACAGTCCGGCTCTTCTTTATTTTATAGGGGGGCAGCGTCAGTGTACAGGAGATGAGATGCTTCTTGTACACGGATGTTGGTGTCGAATGGAAAAAAGTATTCATGAAACCACAAAAAATACAGAAAAAATCCACAAAAAACCACAGAAAAATAGAGGTTCAGCTTGACAGAAAAAGCTTCTGATAGTATGATTTTCTATATGAGAAAACGGTATGTGATTTTCTGAAAGTGAGGAAGAGTTAAGAGATGAACGATCATGGCGAACAGATAAGAATTGTACAGGAAACGGTAGCCGGAAAAGAGATTACATTTGCACATGTGATGGGAGGTCCGGCGCCGATCATTTATCAGAAACTGGGGCTGAACCCGCAGCTTGATTATGGATCATCTGCAATTGGGATCATGAATATGACGCCGCCGGAGTCTGCGGTGATCGCTTCGGATATTGCAGTGAAAAGCGGAAATGTCTATCTGGGATTTGCAGACCGGTTTACCGGAACATTGATCATTACCGGGGAGATTTCCGATGTGACATCGGCATTGACGGAGATCGTAAATTATTTCAGGGATTCTCTCGGATATGTGGTTTGTGATATTACAAAACGATAGGAAGTAATGATATGGCTCAGATAACGAAAGAAGCGTTGCTTGAAAAGTTATTTCAGAATGATTATGAAGAACTCAAAGGGAAAAGACTGCGTCTGACACGGGTGAGGGTTCCGGGAAAAGAAGTCTGTATGGCACATGTTATCAGCAGATCGGATACCTGTATTTATGAGAATCTGGCGCTGCATATCGGAGTGCACGAGGGAGAAGACCATACGGGAGAATCCATCGGTCTGATCCGTTTTACTCCTTGGGAGTCGGTTGTGGCAGCCGCAGATATCGCGGTAAAAAGCGCGGACGTCGAGATTGGATTTATGGATCGGTTTTGCGGGACGTTGATTTTGCTTGGGAATTTAAGCTCGGTGCAGACCGCAGTGGAAGAAGTCGTAAAGTTTTTTGACGAGAAGCTTGGATTTAGGACGTGTGAGATTCACAGGAGTTAAGGAACATGAAAAAGATATTTTTAATGGGCAGAAGTGAAGCCGGGAAAACTTCCCTGACACAGGCGCTGAAGGGAGAAGAACTTCATTATGTAAAGACACAGTATACGAATACCGATGACGATACGATCGATTCCCCGGGAGAGTATGCGGAGTCAAAGCATTTCAGTGTGGGGCTTGCCTGTTTTTCCTTTGAAGCGGATGTAGTAGCGCTTGTACAGGCAGCAGATGAGCCGTATAATTTGTTCGGTCCGGGAGGGCGGGCATTTATCCTGCGACCCTATATCGGAATCATCACAAAAGTAGATTCCCCGCACGCCAATGTTCCGATGGTCAGACAGTGGATGGTCAATGCCGGATGCGAGCGCATTTTTGAAGTGAATAACGTGACTCGTGAGGGGCTGGATGAGCTGATCGCTTATTTGGAAGAAGATCTTCCGAAATTGTCGATGGAGGAAGCGAAGTTTAAGCAGAGTCTGGGACTGAATGAATGGGATCCTCTTCCGGATGGGGTGAGTTACCCAGAGTGAAGCGGCTTTTGTATGAATAAAGTAGTTCTGCGGACAGGTTTGAGCGATGGAAACAAAAGCTTTTTATGAAAAGAGTCTAAAGATGAAAGATACGGGCAATCATAGAAAAAAACAAAAAAGATCACAGAATAGATCGCAGAACCGAGCATACAGAGCAGGAAGTTCTGCAAGCGCAGCAAAAGCGCACAGGCGGCAGGTCATTTGTATTCAGATTGGACTGGCAGTGCTTGGTGCGCTTCTTTTTATATTGATATTGTACAGCTGTGGGAGACGAAGCGGACAATCCGGTCATCTGAATGTGGATGCCTCTATGCCTGAAATTGATGTGCAGCTTTTGGATGTCAATGAATATTCGCGCCCGGGGATCGAATCGGATCCGATTACCGGCGTTGTGATCCATTATACTGCAAATCCCGGAAGCACAGCGCAGGAAAATCGGGATTATTTCAATGGTCTGCAGGATGGACACGATACATCGGTGAGCAGTCATTTTGTGGTGGGACTGGATGGGGAGATCATCCAATGTGTGCCCACATGGGAGATCGCGTATGCTTCCAACGAACGGAATCATGATACAGTGTCGATCGAATGCTGTCATCCGGATGAAACCGGAGAGTTTACAGAAGAAACTTATGCGTCCGTAGTGCAGCTGACTGCATTTTTATGCAGAAAATATGATCTGACAGCAGATGCAGTGATCCGCCATTACGATGTGACCGGAAAAGACTGCCCTCGCTATTTTGTACAAAATGAAGACGCGTGGAAGACCTTTCGGGAAGATGTGGCGAGAGCGCTTGCAAAGGGCGGTTCGGATGAAGCCGGGAAAGAAAACGGAGAAAGAAAAGGATAATGGAAATACTTGCATAGATATGCGCAAGTTGGTATAATGTGCGGATAGGGAAGAGCGGGATTTCCAGACGTCGCTTTCCAAAGTGAGCTGCCCGCATGAAAGGAAGAGAGAAGAAATGAACGATTTGGAAATGTATCGCGAGCAGCTTGCGATGTGTGATGATAAGATTATTGACGCTCTGGCGGAACGGAATCAGATTGTCGAAAAGATCATGTCTTATAAAGAAGAGTACGGAATGCGGATCCTGCAGCCGGCACAGGAAGAGAAACAGGAACGGATCCGCAGGGAAAAGTTAAAAGACAATCGCTATGAAAAAGAGATCGAAGATGTGTTTGAGCGGATCATCCGGAACAGTAAACGGATTCAGGCAAGAACATTGTTTCCTTACAATATTGTTCTGATCGGGTTTATGGGGGCAGGGAAATCCACGGTTTCCGATTATCTGAGTACGATGTTTGCAATGGAGATCGTCGAGATGGATCAGGTGATCGCAGACCGGGAAGAGATGAGCATTCCGGATATTTTTTCTACTTACGGAGAAGAATATTTTCGGGATTTGGAGACGAATCTGCTGATCGAGATGCAGTCGAGAAAAAATACGATCATTTCCTGCGGAGGCGGAGCGGCGCTTAGAGAGTGTAATGTAAAAGAAATGAAAAAGAACGGAAGAGTCGTGCTTTTAACGGCAAACCCGAGCACGGTGTATGAACGTGTGAAAGACTGTGGGGATCGTCCGATTCTAAATGGAAACAAAAATGTTGCTTATATTGCAGATTTAATGGAAACGCGTCGTGAAAAATATGAGGCCGCGGCAGATATTGTGATTCGGACAGATGAAAAAACCGTGCTGGAAATCTGCGAAGAACTGATCACAAAATTAACGGAGTTAGAAAAGAAAGATGTTTGATAAATTTTTTCCGGATGAATATGTAGCATCCACTTATGTGATTGCATTTGAAAAACTATATGAGGAAGGGTATCGCGGCGTTATTTTTGATATTGATAATACGTTGGTACCACATGGAGCGCCGGCGGATGAGCGCGCAAAGAAGTTGTTTGAAAGACTTGGAAAAATCGGATTTGAATCCTGTCTGCTTTCAAATAACAAAGAACCGCGGGTTAAGATGTTTAATGAAGAAATCGGGACAAATTACATTTTTAACGCGCACAAACCGTCCACAAAAAATTATCTGCATGCAATGGAACTGATGGGGACGGATAAGACGAATACATTGTTTATCGGTGATCAGCTTTTTACGGATGTATGGGGCGCAAAAAGGACCGGGATCCGTAATATCCTTGTGAAACCGATTTATCCGAAAGAAGAGATTCAGATCGTTTTAAAGCGGTATCTGGAGCGGGTCGTGCTTCATTTCTATTTGAAAAAGAAATAAAAAGGTTGAAAAAAGCAGAAAATTATTATAGAATGATAAAAGCTGAGAACATATGCGCATAGAGCGCGCGATTGAAGGAGGATTACAAATGATCGCAGCAGGAGATTTTAAGAACGGTGTTACCGTTGAGATTGATGGAAATATTTACCAGATTCTGGAATTCCAGCATGTAAAACCTGGAAAAGGAGCCGCTTTTGTAAGAACGAAACTGAAAAACATCATTAGCGGTGGTGTGATTGAGAAGACATTCAGACCGACAGAGAAATTCCCGAAAGCACATATCGATAGAAAAGATATGCAGTATCTGTATCAGGATGGTGATCTGTACAACTTTATGGATGTTGAGACATATGATCAGATCGCATTGGACAAAGAAGTTGTAGGGGATGCGCTGAAGTTTGTAAAAGAGAACGAAGTAGTAAAAGTATGTTCTCACAAAGGTAACGTATTTTCCGTTGAGCCGCCTCTGTTTGTAGAACTTGCAATTACAGAGACAGAGCCGGGATTCAAAGGCGATACGGCACAGGGAGCAACTAAGCCGGCAACAGTTGAAACTGGTGCGACTGTTATGGTTCCGTTGTTTGTTGAGAATGGAGATGTTCTGAAGATAGATACCCGTACAGGAGAATATCTGTCCAGAGTATAAGAATAGGCAGTGATTTTTTGAAGTGTCAGAATACAGGCATTTCTAATATAGGATGGGAGCGATTCGTTTGAATTGCTCCCATTCTGCATTATAAGATCAGGATTCCGAAGTTTTTGATTCCCGCCGGCTTTTTATGATCTGCCATTGATAGCGTCGATGTACAAGGGGGAAACACGCCTCAAACCGCGTAATTTCGGTGATTTTCAGCGTTATCCTCAATCAGCGTACGTCCAGTACGCTTCAATCGTCTGCCTTGAAAATCACCGAATTATCTGCGGTTGAGGTCGGTGAGTCGAGAAGAGACAAATCTAAGCCTCTTTTAGGCACTTGAACGACGCGTACAGAGACGTACGCGGAGTGAAAGTAACAACAAAGAGGCTTAGATTTGCTCTTCATCGACCGTTTTTCCCCTTGTACACCGACGCTATATGAGTACGGGAATCAGCGTTATAAGGGTAAGTGATCCGAAAACAACGGAGGTTTTCATGATGGCAGATACTGCAAATAGAAGCAGGATCAACAGCCACGGATTCCGTAAATTTTTGTAGTAGTACGCTTTATCTTCATAAGAAGTATGCAGTTCAAACGGTTTTCCGTCATTTGCTTTTTCTACGATCAGCAGTTCACGGTTGAACGTTGTCGCATTGGTTGCCAGACGTCCGCCTTTTTCAGCCCATGGTCGCCAACGTATTTTCCCGATGGAGTAATTAAGATTTATATTTTTATAGAAAACTTTATATCCCATATCTTCTAAAAACATATAATAATTGTCTGCTTCTTCTTTGGATTTGTGTCCGATAAAATCGATACAGTATTTTACCTGGTTGGGGCGACATGGCTCGAATTCATATAAGATTTTTTCTGTTCGTATAAGGCGATAGCCTTTCTTGGACATGTTGTTCAGCCATTTCATTTGTGTATTCAAAAGACCGCCCAAAAATCGATAATATTTTTTACTCATATGCACCTCCGATGATCGTATCTGCTATGTTTACAAGTTCATGAAGCCTCGCAAGCTCTTTTTCTGCAATTTCTTTTCCCTGAGGTGTTATGCAATATTCTTTTTTTCTTTTTTCCAGATCGCCATAGGGCGTGATCCAACCTTTTTTTTCTAAAGAGGTCAACGCGCCGTATAAAGTACCTGCCCCTAACAAAAGCTGCCCTTTCGTTTTATCTTCAATAAACTGCATAACGGCATATCCATGCCTTGGTGTATAGAGGGAAAGCAAAATATAAAAGGTCACTTCTGTAAGTGCCCCGCTTTTTGTATTGTCCCGCATGAATGATACCTCCAATACTACGGTTACTGTAATAAATATTTCACTAACCGTAATAGGATGCAAGAGTTTGTTGATGATGAAAATCAAGATTGCTTTTCATATGAAAAAGCGATATAATCAGTTTACGTAATTTGTTTCTAAATCAACAATTCCGGTACATCTCGTACCAAATTTCTCATTTTAATTTCAAGACGGACGCGTATAGGGAAAGTGAAAGGAGTTATATGGAATATCAGGAATTTTTAAGCGCGGTTGAAAGAAAAATGAATTTAAAAATGACAGGAGGGATGCATGCCAGCTTGCATGAAGCGGTGAAAAATAATGGTGAAGTAAAAAGAGGAGTTCTGGTGGAAAGCCCGGGAATCAATATTTCTCCGGCATTTTATCTGGAAGAAGTATATCAGCGGTATCAAAGTGGTGATACATTGGATCAGCTTGTAGATGAACTTTTAAAATGTTATCAGGAAGTAAGGTGCAAAAAGTCATTGGATATAACGGATCTGGAAACGATAGAGGGGATTCGGGATAAGGTTGTATTTAAATTGATTCATTCTGAAAAAAACAGAGCTTTGCTGAAAGAAATCCCTCATCGGGAGATTCTGGATCTGAGTATAGTGTTCTATTTGATCGTTGACATGGAGGAGCGTTCGACTGCGACTATTTTGATTCGAAATGAACATTTAAAAGTATGGGGGATGGATGAAGAACAGCTTTTGTCATTTGCGTATGAAAATGTGCAGAGGCTGATACCGCCGCAGTTGTTTTTGATGCGGGAAATTGTAGAAGAAACATTGGAGCTTGGGAGAAGAAAACCGATCAATCTGTTTGAATATCCGGAAAATCTGAAAGGCGAATTTATGTATGTTCTTACCAATTCTCATCGTAATTTGGGTGCGGCTGCAATTCTTTATCCCGGTGTGCAAAAAAAGATCGCAGAGATTCTCAACGGCGGTTATTATGTGATCCCGAGCAGTGTACATGAGATGATCATAGTACCAATGACGGAAAGTATTACGAGAAAAGAATTAGATCAAATGGTGAAGGAGGTAAATGAAAATGTAGTAGATCCGGAAGAAATCCTAAGTGATCATGTTTATATATATGATGCGGGGAAAGAGGTACTGCAATGGGTATTTTCAAGCAGGATATAGATGCGATATGAAGTTGAAACCGGACATTCTGTTGAAAATGCCAAGGTTTTTATTATTTAAAATTCTAGTGAACAAAGGAGGTGAGAAGTATGGAAGAAACGAAGATGCTGCAGGCAATCCGTGGGATTTTCCGAGAGGAGACCGCAAGCCTGCGAGAAGAAATGACAGGACTGCATAAGGAGACCGCGAGCCTGCGAGAGGAAGTGACAGGACTGCATAAGGAGACCGCGAGCCTGCGAGAGGAAATGACAGGACTGCATAAGGAGACCGCGAGCCTCAGAGTAGAATTTCAGCAGAATCTGGAAAAAACCGAGAAAAATATTCTGGAAGTTTTGCGAAAAGAAATTCGGGCATCTGAAAATTCTACTTTGGAGGAAGTGGATCGCTTACAGGAAATTATGGAGCGGCGAATCGGAGAGGTAAATGAAAAAATAGAAAACGTAGAACGGTATTATCGAATCAGCAGATTGGAAAACGACAATACAACTCTGGTGTTGCAGATTGTTGAAGATTACGGGAGACGTCTGGAAAAATTAGAGCGTGTGATCGCCTAAAAAGGACTTGTGTCATAGTAAGGAACGCGCTATAATCATTACATAAGACAATAAAACTTTCGGATGATCCATGGATCAGAGGGATGTTTCTGAAAGCGGAGCCAAGGAGAGCAGAGACCGGCAGAGGACGTATCAGACAGGTACGTTTTTTCTGTCGGTCTTTTTTCGCTTTGGCTGATACAAGGAGGAAATGATATGTATGATGTAGTGATTATCGGAGCAGGTGTGTCCGGATCGTCGATCGCACGGGAACTGTCACGATATCAGGTGAATGTTTGCGTACTTGAAAAAGAAGAGGATGTCTGCTGCGGAACTTCCAAGGCAAACAGCGGGATCGTCCATGCGGGATACGATGCAGAGCCGGGAAGTCTGATGGCAAAGCTGAATGTTCAGGGAAACAAGATGATGGAATCACTTTCAAAAGAACTAGATTTCTCATTTGCACGAACCGGTTCGTTTGTAGTCTGTACTGAGGAGGAAAATATTCCGAAATTGGAAGCGCTTCAGAAGAGAGGGATCAAAAATGGCGTAGAAAATCTGCAGATCCTCGGGAAAGAAGAAGCGCTTGCGATGGAACCGAATCTTTCCGAGGATACGGTTGCGGTACTTTATGCGCCGACAGCGGGGATCGTCTGTCCGTTCGGTCTGAACATCGCGATGGCAGAAAATGCGGCAGTGAACGGCGTCTCTTTCTTTTTCGATACGAAAGTGGAAACAATTGAACGGATGAGATTGGCTGAACATTCAGGAACTTCTGAACTGTCGGAAAATGAAAAAGCCGGATTTCAGATCAAGACATCCAGAGGGACATTTGAAGCGAAATATATCGTAAATGCGGCGGGGGTTTATGCAGACAGATTTCATAATATGGTGAGTGAAAAGAAAATTAAGATCACACCACGGAAAGGAGAGTATTTCCTGTTGGATAAAAGTGCAGGAAAACATGTGAGCCGGACAATTTTTGCGCTTCCGGGTAAATACGGAAAAGGTGTACTGGTCAGTCCGACTGTCCACGGAAATCTGCTTGTGGGACCGACGGCGACAGATTTGGATGATAAAGAGGGCAATTACACAACAGCAGACGGATTAGGGGAAATCCGGGGAAAATCAGGAAAGTGTGTGAAAAATATTCCTCTTCGCAGTGTGATCACGAGTTTTGCGGGACTGCGTGCGCATGAGGAGGGGCACGAATTTTTGATCGGGGAATTGGAGGACGTACCGGGATTTATTGACTGCGCCGGGATTGAATCGCCGGGGCTTACAAGTGCGCCGGCAATCGGCAAGATGGTGGCAGGAATTTTGAAAGAAAAGATGGATCTGAAAGAGGATCCGAATTTTCAGGGGACACGGAAAGGGATTTTGGATCCGTCTCGGCTTTCTCTGGAAGAACATAATGAACTGATCCAGAAAAATCCCGCATATGGAAATATGATCTGCAGGTGTGAAATGATTTCGGAGGGGGAAATTTTGGATGCGATCCACCGACCGCTCGGCGCGAAGTCATTAGACGGCATAAAAAGACGAACACGCGCAGGAATGGGAAGGTGTCAGTCCGGTTTTTGTTCTCCGCGGACAATGGAAATTCTTTCGAGAGAATTGAAAGTACCGATGGAAGAACTGACAAAGTCGGGCGGCGGTTCCAAACTGATCACCGGACACAGCAAAGAGATTTATCAGGGGGAGGATGCGGAATGAAAACATATGATATTGTCATTATCGGCGGAGGTCCGGCCGGTTTGGCAGCGGCGGTTTCCGCGAGAAAACAGGGAGAGGAAAGCATTGTGATCCTGGAGCGGGATAAGGAACTGGGAGGAATTTTAAATCAATGTATTCATAACGGATTTGGTCTGCATACATTTCAGGAAGAGCTGACCGGACCGGAATATGCGGCGCGGTTTATGAAACAAGTTGAGGAACTTGGAATCGAATATCGTTTGAACACAATGGTAGTTGAGATCAGCAGTGATAAGGTTGTAACGGCGATGAGCCGCCGGGATGGAATGTATCAGATCCGGGCAAAGGCGCTGATCCTGGCAATGGGATGCCGCGAAAGGGCGCGGGGAGCGCTGAATATTCCGGGATACCGTCCGGCGGGGATTTATTCGGCGGGAACTGCCCAGCGGCTGGTCAACAAAGAGGGATTTATGCCGGGCAGAAAAGTGGTGATCCTCGGATCGGGAGACATCGGTCTGATCATGGCGCGCCGCATGACACTGGAGGGGGCGGAAGTGAAAGTCGTGGCGGAACTGATGCCTTATTCCGGCGGGTTAAAGCGAAATATCGTACAGTGTTTGGATGATTATGATATTCCGTTGAAACTGAGTCATACGGTGATCGATATCAAAGGAAAAGAGCGGGTGGAGGGGATCGTGCTGGCAGAAGTCGATGAGACGAACCGACCGATTCCCGGAACCGAAGAATTTTACGAATGTGATACTTTGCTGCTCTCAGTCGGTCTGATTCCGGAAAATGAATTGTCCGCACAGATGGGTATTGCGTTGAGCAACGTGACTTCCGGTCCGGTTGTGGATGAAAGTCTGGAAACCAATTTGGACGGCGTGTTTGCATGCGGAAATGTACTGCATGTGCATGATCTGGTGGATTTTGTGTCGGAAGAAGCAGCAACTGCCGGAAAAAATGCCGCATGCTATGTAAAAAACGAACGAATGAAGAGCGGGATCTCGATTCCTATAAAAGCAGAGAACGGAGTACGCTATACCGTTCCGTCACGGATCGATCCGGAACGGATGGAGGAGAAACAGATCGTACGTTTTCGTGTGGGAAAAGTGTATAAAAATTGCCGGATCTGTGCATTTTTAGATGGAGAGCAGATCATTTCCAGAAAACGTCCGGTCGTGGCTCCCGGAGAGATGGAACAAGTTATTTTGAAAAAAGAATGGTTTGAGCAGCCGCCAGAATGTACAGACGGAAGCGGGCATGAACTGATCATTCGGATTGAAGAATAGAAAGGGAGGGATCGAGGATGGAACGAAAGGAATTGATTTGTATCGGTTGTCCGATGGGCTGTCCGGTGACGGTGGAAATGAATGGAGAAAACGTCGTATCGGTGACCGGAAATACCTGTCCGAGAGGCGAGCGTTATGCGCGGAAAGAAGTGACGGATCCGACCCGGATCGTGACTTCGACCGTGAAAGTCAGAGGCGGAGCAGAGCTGCTTGTGCCTGTGAAGACAAAAGAGGATATTCCGAAAGGGAAAATATTTGAATGTATGAAAGCACTGACAGGTGTTGAAGTGAGTGCGCCGATAGGTATCGGAGATGTGATCATATCGGATGTGGCAGGTACCGGAGCCGATATCGTAGCTACAAAAGAGGTGCGGTCAGTCGGAAAAGCCGATTGAAAAAGGACGATTGAAAAAGCGAGCTTTTTTGCTTTCCATGCTCTGCCGAAGATGCTATAATATACCGTGCAAATATTCTGCCAGTCAGTGAATGCACGAACTGCGTATGGTTGAAAACTGACGGCTGGAAGAGAATAAGAAAAAGAGAGGAACAGCAATGAGTATTTTTGATCTGAATGCATATGAAGTTGTTTTGACGGAAGATCTGCCGGATCTGAAGTCAAAAGGCTATTTATTAAAACATAAAAAAAGCGGCGCCCGTGTCCTTTTGATGGAAAATGATGATGAGAATAAAGTCTTTACGATCGGATTTCGGACGCCGCCGTCAGACAGTACCGGAGTTCCGCATATCATGGAACATTCCGTGCTCTGCGGTTCGAGAGATTTCCCGGTTAAGGATCCGTTTGTGGAGCTTGTCAAAGGATCGTTGAACACTTTTTTAAATGCGATGACGTATCCGGACAAGACCGTATATCCGGTGGCGAGCTGTAATGACAAAGATTTCCAGAATCTGATGCATGTTTACATGGATGCGGTATTCTATCCGAATATTTATCAGCACGACGAGATTTTCCGGCAGGAGGGATGGAGTTACAAACTGGATGAGCCGGACGGCAAATTGGAATACAACGGAGTCGTTTATAATGAGATGAAAGGAGCATTTTCGTCTCCGGAGGGCGTGCTGGACCGTGTGATCTTAAATTCCCTGTTCCCGGATACGTCCTATGCGTATGAGTCAGGAGGAGATCCGGAAGAGATTCCGAACCTGACATACGAACAGTTTTTGGATTTTCATCGGAAATATTATCATCCGTCCAACAGTTACATTTACCTGTACGGCGATATGGATATGGAAGAAAAACTGAAATGGCTGGATGAAAATTATCTGTGTGAATTTGACGCGGCAGAAGTGGACTCTGAGATCTGTTTTCAGAAACCATTTGATAAGATGATCGAAGTAGAAAAGACGTATTCTATCTCCAGTGAGGAGACGGAGGAAGAGAATACCTATCTTTCCTACAATAAAGTGATCGCAACCAGTCTGGATGAAAAGCTTTATCAGGCATTCCAGATCTTGGATTATGCGCTGTTATCCGCGCCGGGGGCGCCGCTGAAAAAAGCGTTGATGGATGCGGGGATCGGCAAAGATATCATGGGATCTTACGACAACGGGATTTATCAGCCGATCTTTTCCATCATCGCGAAAAATGCGGAGCCGCAGCAGAAAGAACAGTTTGTGCAGGTGATCGAAGATACATTGCGTAAGATCGTGGAGGATGGAATCGATCGGAAAGCGCTGGAAGCGGGAATTAATTATCATGAGTTCCGGTTCCGGGAAGCGGATTTCGGAAATTACCCGAAAGGTCTGATGTACGGGCTGGATCTGTTTGACAGCTGGCTGTACGATGAAAAGAAACCGTTTATCCATATGCAGGCGATCCCGACATTTGCATTCTTGAAAGAGCAGATCGGCACGCGGTATTTTGAAGATCTGATCCAGAAATGGATTCTTGACAATCCCCACGGATCTATGGTGATCGTAAAACCGGAGAGAGGAAGAACCGCGCGGATGGACCGGGAACTGGATGAAAAACTGCAGACGTATAAAGCAGGACTTTCTCCGGACGAGGTGGAAAAGCTTGCCCGGGATACGGCGGAACTGATCGTATATCAGGAAAGTGAAGATGCAAGAGAAGATATGGAAAAGATTCCGGTGCTTGGACGGGAAGATATTTCCAGAGAGATCGCACCGATCTGTAATGAAGAACGGGTGTGTGGCGGGATCCCCATGGTTTATCACAATGTGGAGACAAACGGTATTGGATATGTGACGCTGTTGTTCGATCTGTCAGGAGTTCCGGAAGAGAAACTTCCGTATGTGGGAATGCTTCAGGCAGTACTTGGGATCATTGACACGACACATTATGAATATGGGGAATTGTTCAATGAGATCAACGTTCATACCGGAGGGATCGGCACATCGCTGGAGTTATATCCGGATGTGACAAAGGTAAAAGAAAAAGAATTCCGGGCGACGTTTGAGATGAAAGGAAAGGCATTATATCCGAAGATGGATGTATTGTTCAAAATGATGCGCGAGATTCTTACAGAGTCCAAGCTGGAAGATGAAAAGCGTTTAAAAGAGATTCTTTCGATGCTGAAATCCCGGCTGCAGATGAGCTTCCTTTCCTCCGGACATACGACGGCGGCATTGAGAGCATTGTCTTATTCGTCTCCGTTGTCCAAGTTCAAAGACGATACCGATGGAATCGGCTACTATGAAGCGGTAAAAGAGATCGAAGAACATTTTGAGGAGAAAAAGGAAGAACTGATCGCGAATCTGAAAGAACTTGCGGCACGGATTTTCCGGGCAGACAATCTGATGATCAGTTACACGGCGGCGCCGGAGGGGCTGGATGCGGTTGAAAAAGAAATGGAGACGTTCAAAAACGGACTGTTTGAGAGAACGGACGGCGATGAGCAGGAAAACCGCTGCATTTTACACTGCGTAAAGCGAAATGAGGGATTTAAGACGTCCTCGAAAGTACAGTATGTGGCGCGGACCGGTAATTTCATTGACGGAGGCGCAGCGTACAGCGGAGCGCTTCATATTTTGAAAGTGATCTTAAGTTATGATTACCTGTGGCAGAATATCCGTGTCAAAGGCGGCGCGTATGGATGCATGTGCAACTTTAACAGGATCGGAGAGGGGTATCTGATCTCCTACCGTGATCCGAATCTGGAGAAAACGATCGATGTATACGAAAAAGTAACTGAGTATCTGCGTAATTTCGAGGCGGATGACCGGGATATGAATAAATATATCATCGGAACGATCAGCAATATCGACCGACCGATGAATCCGTCGGCAAAGGGCACGCGTTCCATGAATCTCTATATGAATCATGTGACGGAAGAGATGATCAGAAAGGAACGGGAAGAGATCTTAAATGCCGGACAGGAAGAAATCCGTGCGCTTGCGGATGTTGTTGCGGCGATGCTTGCGGCGGATCAGCTCTGTGTGATCGGAAGTGAGGAAAAGATCGAGGAACAAAAAGCATTATTCGGCGAAGTCAGAACATTGTTTTAAGACAAAGGAGAAAACGGGATGAAAGAAAATTTTAAGTCCGGATTTGTGACATTGATCGGACGTCCGAACGTGGGAAAATCTACGCTCATGAATCAGCTGATCGGGCAGAAGATCGCGATCACGTCCAATAAACCGCAGACAACTAGAAACCGGATCCAGACGGTTCTGACAACAGAGGAAGGACAGATCGTTTTTGTGGATACGCCGGGCATCCATAAGGCAAAAAACAAACTCGGCGAATATATGGTCAATATCGCGGAACGTTCGCTGAACGAAGTGGATGTGGTGCTCTGGCTTGTGGAACCGACGAACTTTATCGGAGCAGGAGAGCGGCATATCATTGAACAGCTGAAAAAGGTGAAAACGCCGGTGATCCTTGTGATCAACAAGATCGATATGGTGAAACGGGAAGAAATTTTAACGTTTATCGACACATACCGCACGGAGTATGATTTTGCGGAGATCGTTCCGGTTTCTGCGAGAAGCGGAGAGAACAGCGATGAATTGGTGCGGGTGATCATGCAGTATCTGCCGTATGGACCGCAGTTCTATGACGAAGATACGATCACGGATCAGCCGGAACGTCAGATCGTGGCGGAACTGATCCGTGAAAAAGCGTTGCATTGTCTTCAGGAGGAGATTCCGCACGGGATCGCAGTTGCGATCGACCGGATGAAAATGCAGAATAAAGTGATGCATATTGACGCGACGATCATTTGCGAGCGGGATTCCCATAAAGGGATCATCATCGGAAAACAGGGCGGTATGCTGAAAAAAATCGGCAGTACGGCGCGCTATGAGATCGAGCGGCTTTTGGACTGCAAGGTAAATCTGAAACTTTGGGTAAAAGTACAGAAGAACTGGAGAGACAGTGATTTCCTTATGAAAAACTTTGGTTACCATGAGGATGAAATGTAACGACAACCGCATACTGGCAGAATTTGTGTAGTATAGCTGGAACCGAACCGGAAAACCTAATAGTAAAGAAAACAAGGCTTTGTCACGACAGCGGCAAAGCTTTGTCGATCTTATACAGAGGAAGAGGTGGACGGATGGAACAGCGATATTGGGAACAGTTTATGAAGAGCGGAAGCGTGGCAGATTATCTTGATTATAAAAGAGAGACGGGCAAGATATCTCCATGCGGGAAAAACAGACAGGACAGAGGGAAACGAGTTGAATCAGATCGTATTGACGGGGCTGGTGCTTCAGGCAGCACCGGTTGGAGAATATGACAGAAGAGTTGTGATATTGACGAAAGAACAGGGGAAGATCTCAGCGTTTGCAAGGGGGGCGAGAAGACCGAACAGTCCGCTTGTTGCAGCTGTGAACCCCTTTTCTTTTGGTGAGTTCACCGTGTATGCGGGGCGGTCTTCCTATACGGTCCAGTCGGCGAAGATATCCAACTATTTTTCGGAATTGCGGGAAGATATGGAGGGCGCCTGTTACGGATTTTATTTTCTGGAATTTACGTCTTATTATACGAAAGAGGCAAATGATGAGCGAGAGATGCTCAAACTGCTTTATCAGACACTGCGGGCGCTGACCAATCCGCATATTCCGAACCGGCTGATCCGGTACATATTTGAACTGCGCGCGCTCTGCATTAACGGGGAGGGACCGCAGGTATTTCAGTGCATTTCCTGTGGGAAAACAAAAGGTCAGCTTGTGTTCAGTGTGAAAAAGGGAGGACTTGTCTGTCCGGATTGTGGAAAAGATGTGATCGACGGCATTTGTCTGAACCAGTCCACGTTGTATAGTATGCAATATATAGAGAGCAGCCAGATCGAAAAACTGTATACGTTTGTAGTAAAAGAAAACGTGTTGGAAGAATTGGCGCGGGTGATGAAGCGGTATACGGACGTATATGTGGATAAACGGTTTAAATCGCTGGAAATACTGGAGACGCTGGTTGGTCTGGAATAAGTTTTTCGCCTTTACAAACGCACCGGGAACGGCTATAATTAGGGAGAAATTGAGTTCAAGAAACAGGGAAAACCGAGTTCAAGAAAAAGAAATGTGAAAAGAAATGTGAGGAACAGAAACTATGGCTGAAAAGACGATGGAAAAGATTGTAGCTCTTGCAAAATCAAGAGGATTTGTGTATCCGGGATCTGAGATTTACGGAGGTCTTGCGAATACATGGGATTACGGCAATCTTGGCGTGGAATTAAAGAATAATGTAAAAAAAGCATGGTGGCAGAAGTTCGTGCAGGAGTCTCCGTACAATGTCGGTGTGGACTGTGCGATCCTGATGAATCCGCAGACATGGGTGGCTTCCGGACATCTGGGCGGATTTTCCGATCCGCTGATGGATTGTAAGGAATGTCATGAGCGTTTCCGTGCTGATAAGCTGATCGAAGATTACTGTGCGGAAAAAGGAATCGAGATCGAGGGTGCGGTGGATGCGTGGTCTCAGGAGGAGATGACTGCATTTATCGAAGAACATCAGATTCCATGCCCGTCTTGCGGCAAACATAATTTTACAGATATCCGTCAGTTCAACCTGATGTTCAAGACATTCCAGGGCGTTACGGAAGATGCGAAGAATACAGTATATCTTCGTCCGGAGACGGCGCAGGGAATTTTTGTAAACTTTAAGAACGTACAGAGAACTTCGAGAAAGAAGATCCCGTTTGGCATCGCTCAGATCGGTAAATCATTCCGTAATGAGATCACACCGGGTAACTTTACGTTCCGTACAAGAGAGTTTGAACAGATGGAGCTGGAATTCTTCTGTGAGCCGGATACCGATCTGGAATGGTTTGCATACTGGAAACAGTTCTGCCTTGACTGGCTGCATGCGCTGGGAATGAAAGATGACGAGATCCGTTACCGTGACCACGATCAGGAAGAACTTTCGTTTTACAGTAAAGCGACGACAGACGTGGAGTTCCTGTTCCCGTTCGGATGGGGAGAACTCTGGGGAATCGCAGACCGTACCAATTACGATTTGTCACAGCATATGGAAGTATCCAAACAGGATCTGACCTATTTTGACGATGAGAAGAAAGAGAAATACATTCCATATGTAATTGAACCGTCACTGGGAGCGGATCGTATGGTACTTGCATTCCTTTGCAGCGCATACGATGAGGAGAATATCGGAACCGAAGAGAAACCGGATATGCGTACCGTGCTTCATTTCCATCCGGTGCTTGCCCCGGTAAAAGTAGGTATTCTTCCACTTTCTAAAAAGCTCAACGAAGGTGCGGAGAAGATTTATGCGGAACTGAGTAAATATTACAACTGTGAATTTGATGACCGCGGAAATATCGGAAAACGTTACCGCCGTCAGGATGAGATCGGAACACCGTTCTGCGTAACTTACGACTTTGAGTCTGAGGAAGACGGTGCAGTAACAGTGCGCGACCGTGATACGATGCAGCAGGAAAGAATCAAGATCGAAGATCTGAAATCATATTTGGAAGAGAAGATGAGATTTTAAGATGGAAAAAGCAGAACAGAAAGAATGGAATCTGTGGGAAATCTATGATGATACCCAGTTACAGGAATTAGAGAAATTGAACGAAGCGTACAAAGCATTTCTGGATGCCGGAAAGACGGAGCGGGAGTGTGTGACGGAGATTGTGCGTCAGGCGGAAGCGGCAGGCTATCGTGATCTGTACAGTATGGATGCGGTGAAAGCCGGCGATAAAGTGTATGCGACCTGGATGGAGAAGTCCATCGCGTTGTTCCATGTGGGAAGCGAACCGTTGGAACAGGGAATGAACATCTTAGGCGCGCACATCGATTCCCCTCGTCTGGATTTGAAACAGAATCCGTTGTATGAGGACAGTGGATTTGCATATTTTGATACCCATTATTACGGCGGGATCAAGAAATACCAGTGGGTGACGATCCCGCTTGGCATCCACGGTGTGATCGTGCGCAAAGACGGAACGAAAGAAGTCGTATCCATCGGGGAAAAGGAAGAGGATCCGGTATTTGCGGTGACAGATCTTCTTGTGCATTTATCCTCCAAACAGATGGAGAAGAAAGCTTCCGCAGTCGTGGAGGGTGAGAATCTGGATATCCTGATCGGAAGCAGACCGCTTGCAGGTGAGGAAAAAGAGGCGGTTGCAGCGCAGATCATGAAGCTTTTGGCAGATACATACCATATAGAAAGAGAAGATCTGATGTCTGCGGAACTGGAGGTTGTTCCGGCAGGAAAGGCAAGAGACTGTGGACTGGACCGCAGTATGGTGATGGCGTATGGGCAGGACGATCGTATCTGCGCGTATACGTCTCTTGCGGCGATGCTGGATGTAGAAAGCGTGAGCCGGACTTCCTGCTGTATTCTGGTTGATAAAGAAGAGATCGGAAGTGTGGGCGCAACCGGTATGCACTCCCGTTTCTTTGAAAATGCGGTTGCGGATTTATATGAAAAACTGGGCGGATTTTCAGAGCTGAAACTTCGCCGGACATTGGCGCGCTCTACGATGATCTCTTCGGATGTCAGTGCGGCGTATGATCCGATGTATACAGAGGTTTACGATAAGAAATCCACAAGTTTCTTTGGAAAGGGACCGGTTTTCTGTAAGCATACAGGATCCCGAGGAAAAAGCGGATCCAATGACGCCAATGCGGAGTATATTGCAAAGCTGAGAAATGTATTTGATGCACATGAGGTACATTTCCAGATGGCAGAACTCGGAAAAGTAGATGCGGGCGGCGGCGGAACGATCGCATATATCCTGGCACAGTACGGTATGGAAGTGATCGACGGCGGCGTTGCGGTGCTCTGTATGCATGCGCCGTGGGAAATCTCCAGCAAGGCGGACGTCTATGAGGCGTATCGCGGTTACTGCGCATTTTTAAAAGACATGAAATAAAAGTCACGCATAGTTTATGTCCGGCAGAATCATAATAAGACTATCCGAATGATCGTGGATGTGAAAAGCAAAGGGAGGAACTTATTATGAAACGGAAACAGGCATGGACGTTGTATAAAAAAGAAGAGGAAACGGCGATTGAGGAACTTTGTTCCGGATATCGCCGTTTTTTGGATGCAGGGAAAACCGAGCGGGAATGTATCAAAGAGGCGGTGCGGCTGGCAAAGAAAAAAGGGTATCGGAAATTGTCGGAATGCAGGCAGATCAAACCGGGAGACAAAGTATATGCGGTGCACAGCTCCAAGACCGCGGTATTTTTTCAGATAGGAACGGATTTGCAAGGAACTGCATCAGCAGCATTTCGGATCATCGGGGCGCATGTGGATTCGCCGCGGTTGGATGTCAAACAGGTTCCGCTTTATGAAGAATCCAACCAAGTGTATCTGGACACCCATTATTACGGAGGAATCAAGAAGTATCAGTGGCTATCTCTGCCACTGGCTCTGCATGGCGTGGTCGTACACAAAGACGGGACGAAAACATTGGTACAGATCGGAGAAAAAGAAGAAGATCCGGTTTTTGTGATCACGGATCTGCTCCCGCATCTCGGGAAAGATCTGCTTGAGAAAAAGGTACGAGAATTTATCGACGCTGAGAAACTGGATCTTCTGATCGGGAATCGCGCGGAAAAGAGTGGGAGGGCAGTCGAATATATCCGGCAGCTTCTTATGCAGAAGTATCAGATCGGGGAGGAAGACTTTCTTTCTGCGGAACTGGAAGTCGTTCCGGCAGGAAATGCGAGAGACTGCGGTTTGGACGGCAGCATGATCCTCGCGTATGGACAGGATGACAGAAGCTGCGCGTACGCGGCGCTTTTGGCGCTTCTGGAATCATCGGAGACGCAGTTAGAACATACATGCTGCTGTATTCTGGCGGACAAAGAAGAGACAGGAAGCCGGGGAGCGACCGGAATGCATTCCCGGTTTTTTGAAAATACAGCGGCGGATGTTTTGGAGAAGCTTGCGATCAGTCAAGACAAAGAGCGAAACGGAAACAAGGGACAAAAGAGAGCGACAGATCGGAGACTGCGACATGTTCTGCAGAATTCGCAGATGCTTTCCGCGGATGTCAGCGCTGCATATGATCCATTATATGAGACCTATTTTGAAAAGAAAAATGCCGCGTATCTTTCGGAGGGCGTTGTGTTCTGCAAATACAGCGGGAGCGGAGGAAAGGCAGGAGGAAACGACGCCAGCGCCGAATATATGGCAAAACTGCGCCGGATCATGGACGAAGCCGGTGTGGTGTATCAGACAGCGGAACTGGGGGCGGTAGACAGAGGAGGCGGCGGAACGATCGCATACATTCTTGCGGAATATGGGATGGATGTGATCGACTGCGGACCGGCGGTTTTGGGTATGCATGCACCGTGGGAAGTGCTCAGCAAAGCCGATTTATTTGAGACTGTGAAAGCGTATCGTGCGTTTTATCAGGAAGTGTGATCGGAGCAGGGATGGAGGCGATGGCAAAATTTGTACAATTCTGGCAAATTTGGGGTTAAATCGCTTGACGGGAAACAGCAAAACCTTTAGAATAGATATGCACTTAGTCTAAATGTATTTGCAAAATAATATTTTAGGAGGGTCATTAGACATGGCAAAATGGGTTTATATGTTTACCGAAGGTAACGCAACCATGAGAAACCTGCTTGGTGGAAAAGGTGCGAACCTTGCAGAAATGACAAGCCTCGGACTTCCTGTACCACAGGGATTCACAGTAACAACTGAAGCTTGTACACAGTATTATGAGGACGGCAGAAAGATCAATGACGAGATCATGGCACAGATCATGGAAGCCATTGAGAAACTGGAAGGAATCACAGGAAAGAAATTCGGAGACAAAGAGAATCCACTTCTCGTTTCCGTACGTTCCGGAGCAAGAGCTTCCATGCCTGGTATGATGGACACGATCCTGAACCTGGGACTGAACGAGGAAGTTGTAGAGACTCTGGCAGAAGCATCCGGAAATGCTCGTTGGGCATGGGATTGCTACAGAAGATTTATCCAGATGTACTCTGACGTAGTTATGGAAGTTGGTAAGAAGTATTTTGAAGAGCTTATCGACAAGATGAAAGAAGAAAAAGGTGTAACTCAGGACGTAGAGCTGACAGCAGAAGATCTGAAGACTCTGGCAGGACAGTTCAAAGCTGAGTATAAAGAGAAGATCGGCGAAGACTTCCCGGCTGACGCAAAAGAACAGCTGATGGGAGCTGTTAAGGCTGTATTCCGTTCATGGGACAACCCGAGAGCAAACGTTTATCGTCGTGACAATGATATCCCGTATTCATGGGGAACAGCTGTCAACGTACAGATGATGGCATTTGGTAACATGGGAGATGACTGTGGAACAGGTGTTGCATTTACACGTGACCCGGCTACAGGGGAGAACGGTCTGTTCGGAGAATTCCTGACAAACGCTCAGGGAGAGGACGTTGTTGCCGGAGTTCGTACTCCGATGCATATTTCCGAGATGGAACAGAAATTCCCGGAAGCATTCGCACAGTTCAAAGAAGTTTGCCATACACTGGAAACACACTACAGAGATATGCAGGATATGGAGTTTACAGTAGAGCACGGTAAACTGTATATGCTTCAGACTCGTAACGGTAAGAGAACCGCTCAGGCTGCTCTGAAGATCGCATGCGACCTTGTTGACGAGGGAATGAGAACAGAAGAAGAAGCAGTAGCTATGATCGATCCGAGAAACTTAGATACACTGCTTCACCCACAGTTCGATGCTGCTGCACTGAAAGCTGCAACACCGATGGCAAAAGCACTTGGAGCATCTCCGGGAGCTGCTTGCGGTAAAGTTGTCTTCACAGCAGACGATGCAGTTGAGTGGGCTGCAAGAGGAGAGAAAGTGATCCTTGTTCGTCTTGAGACATCTCCGGAAGATATCACAGGAATGAAGTCCGCACAGGGTATCCTGACAGTTCGCGGTGGTATGACATCTCACGCAGCCGTAGTTGCTCGTGGAATGGGAACATGCTGCGTATCCGGATGCGGAGACATTGTGATGGACGAAGCAAACAAGAAATTTACATTAGCTGGAAAAGAGTTCCACGAGGGAGACTGCATTTCTCTTGACGGATCCACAGGAGCTATTTACGATGGAATCATCCCGACAGTAGACGCTACGATCGCTGGTGAGTTCGGAAGAATCATGGGATGGGCTGACAAATACAGAACAATGAAAGTTCGTACAAATGCAGATACTCCGGCTGACGCTAAGAAAGCACGCGAGCTGGGAGCAGAGGGGATCGGACTTTGCCGTACAGAGCATATGTTCTTCGAGGGCAACAGAATCGATGCGTTCCGTGAGATGATCTGTTCTGAGACAGTAGAAGAAAGAGAAGCTGCACTGGACAAGATCCTTCCGGAACAGCAGGGAGACTTTGAGGCACTGTACGAGGCGCTGGAAGGAAATCCGGTAACAATCCGTTTCCTTGATCCGCCGCTTCATGAGTTCGTTCCGACTGAGGAAGAAGATATTAAGAAACTGGCTGATGCTCAGGGCAAAACTGTTGAGCAGATCAAAGCGATCATCGACAGCCTGCACGAGTTCAACCCGATGATGGGACACCGTGGATGCCGTCTGGCAGTTACTTATCCGGAAATCGCTAAGATGCAGACAAAAGCTGTTATCCGTGCAGCGATCAACGTACAGAAAGCACATGCTGACTGGACAGTAAAACCGGAGATCATGATTCCACTCGTTGGAGACATCAAAGAGTTGAAATATGTGAAGAAATTCGTTGTTGAGACTGCTGATGCAGAGATCGCTGCTTCCGGAATCGACCTGAAATACGAAGTGGGAACAATGATCGAGATCCCGAGAGCTGCTCTGACAGCTGACGAGATCGCAAAAGAAGCTGACTTCTTCTGCTTCGGTACAAACGATTTGACACAGATGACATTTGGATTCTCCCGTGATGACGCTGGTAAATTCCTGGATGCCTACTATGACGCTAAGATCTTCGAGAACGATCCGTTCGCAAAACTGGATCAGACAGGTGTCGGCAAGCTGATGGATATGGCGATCACATTAGGAAAACCGGTTAATCCGAGCCTGCATGTAGGAATCTGTGGAGAGCACGGCGGAGATCCAAGCTCTGTTGAATTCTGCAGCAAACTTGGTCTGGATTATGTATCCTGCTCACCGTTCCGTGTGCCGATCGCAAGACTGGCAGCAGCACAGGCAGCTATTGCAGCAAAATAATCTGGCTGATATTTTAAATACGAAATAATGAGCAACGCTCTGTTCCTTTGGAACAGGGCGTTGTGCTATAATTAGAAAGATTTATAAAGTGTAGAAACGGAAGTGAAAGTAGTGTTCGGCAAGAATTATGTACAGAGAATTATGATCGTGGAAGATGATGAACTGATCCGAAAGGAGCTTTCACGCTTTTTAACCTATGAGGGATATGAAGCGGTGTGTATCGAGAAGTTTGAGAACGACTTTCAAACAGCGGAAAGTATTCTTCAGGAGACGCCGGATCTGGTGCTTTTGGATGTGTCGCTTCCGGGATGCGACGGACTTTTTATCTGTGATGAACTGAGAAGACGATCGGATGTGCCGATCATATTTGTGACAGGAAATAACACGTCGTTAGATGAGTTGAACTGCATGATGCGCGGCGGTGATGATTTTATCGCAAAACCATATCAGCTTCCGATCCTGCTGGCGCATATCCGGGCAGTGCTCAGACGCAGCGGAAAGGAAAAGCAGTCTTCGTCTGTGCGGCATTATAAGGGCGTGACATTGGATCTGGCATCCGGGATGATTGAAAAAGGTGACAAGAAACAGATTTTGACGAGAAATGAGCTGGTCATACTGTATGAATTATTTCAGGATCAGGGGAAAATCGTGTCCAGAACAAAGCTGATCGATCGGTTGTGGGACAACGAGATTTTCATTGATGACAATACGCTGAGTGTGAATATTACGAGGATCCGGGCAAAACTCGATGAGATCGGCGCGGAAGATTTTATAGAGACGAGGCGCGGACTTGGTTATATGATCTGAAAAGCAGTCGGGGGACAGGCAGTCGGCGAATAGGCAGTTTGTGGGACAGGTGATCTGCAAAAAAGGGTGAGGTCTGGTATGAGATTTGGAGCATATATAAAAGATAAAATGGGATGGATTCTGTTAAATGGCATGGGGATGCTGCTGCTTTTTGCATTTCTTCTTGCGATGGGTAACAGTCTGTCAGCCATTGCGTTGATCTTTTTAGCGTGGGGAGTGATTCTTGCATGCGGTCTGATCGTTCAGTTTCAAAGCCGAAAAAAATATTTTGACCGTATGGAAAGTATGATAGAGGAAATGGATCAGCCGCTTTTATTTGCAGAATTGATGGAGCCGTCATGGAGATTGGAAGACCGGGTGTATCGGGAGTTGTTACGGCGTTCCAATAAGGCTGTTCTGGAAGAAATACGAAGAAAAGAAGATGAACAGCGGGAATATAAAGAATTTATAGAAAGCTGGGTGCATGAAGCAAAGAATCCGATCACGGCGATGGAACTGCTCTGTGAAAACATGGAACGTGAGCGGGAACAGCCGCAGATCCGCCGGATGCGTCTGGAATTGTCCAAGGTGGAGGGGCAGGTGGATAAGGTATTATATTATGCCCGGATGGAACAGGTCTGGAAAGACTATCTGATCGCGCGGACGGATCTGCGTAAACTGGTACTGCGTGCGGTTCAGAAAAGCCGGCTTGCATTTCAGGACAGAAAGATGCAGGTGAAAATAGAAATGGAATCGTGTTTTGTCTCGACGGATGAAAAATGGGCATTGTTTATCCTGGACCAGATTTTCTCGAATTGTATCAAATACAGCAGGGATGAAAATGGCTGCGTTCGGATTTTTTCGGAAACCGGAAAAAACAAAGTGAAATTGAGTGTGGAAGACAATGGGATCGGAATCCGACCGGAAGAACTGGGGCGCGTGTTCGAAAAAGGATTCTGCGGGACAAATGGACGGAGCGGCAGATATTCTACCGGGATCGGACTTTACCTTACGAAGAAACTTTGTGACCGACTCGGAATGGGAATCCGTATCGAATCGGAATACGGTAAGTATACACGGGTATGGCTGCAGTTTCCTGAAAGTGATTTTCAGAAGATCGGATGGGAGAAAACCTTTCAAAATTGAAAGATTGCGGAAAGGAACTCCGATACAACTCCCGAATGTTTCTTGTTATACTTAGAACACAGCAAAAAGTTTCCTTTGAACATTCATAGTGAGCGGAGGAGGCAGGTGAGAAACGAAAGGATGGATAACATGAAACATTTGATCAAAATCTGTGACATTGAAAAATATTATGGGAGCGGAAATAATATAACAAAGGCGGTGAACCGTGTCAGTTTTCAGGTGGATGAGGGCGAGTTTATCGGGATCATGGGCGCTTCCGGATCCGGAAAAACGACGCTTTTGAATATGATCTCCACGATCGACCGGGTGAGCGCCGGACATATTTATTATGGAGATACGGATATTACAATGCTGAAAGAAGAGGGGCTGGCAAAGTTCCGGAAAGAAAATCTGGGATTTGTCTTTCAGGAGTTTAACTTGTTGGACATGTTGACGATCCGGGAAAATATAGAACTTCCGATGACGCTGCAAAAGCAGAAAAAAGCAGAGATCGTGAAGCGGAGCAGACAGGTCATGAGAGCGCTTGGAATCGAAAAGATCGCAGATAAGTTTCCGGTACAGGTATCCGGCGGGCAGAAGCAGCGCTGTGCCTGCGCCAGAGCCGTTGTGACACAGCCACAGTTGATCTGTGCCGATGAGCCGACCGGGGCGTTGGATTCCAGATCTGCGCAGATGCTTTTGGATACATTTGAGAGGATGAACCGAAAAATGGGAGCGACGATCCTGATGGTAACCCATGACGCGTTTTCGGCGAGTTACTGCAGACGGATCCTCTTTTTAAAAGACGGACAGATTTTCCATGAATTGTACCGGGGACAGGAGACAAGGAGAGAGTTTCTGAATCAGATCCTGGATGTATTGGCGCTGACGGGAGGTGAGTGCAGTGATGCTGAATAAACTTGCACTGCGGAATGCCCGACGTTCTTCGAGAGATTATATTGTCTATGTATTGACGATGACGGTGATGGCGGCAATGATGTTTGCGTTTGATTCGATGGCGTTATCTCCGGATATTTTGTCGATGTTTCGGGAAGCTGGTGTGATGGGGGCGATGATCGGTCTGGTCAGCGTGTTTATCGTGGGAATCCTTGCATGGCTGATCCGCTATATGACGCGGTTTATGCTGGAAAAAAGAAGCCGTGAATTTGGAACCTATCTGTTGCTTGGGATGAATAAAAAACAGATTTCCGGACTTTATATGAAAGAAAATATCCTGATGGGGATGATCGCATTTCTGATGGGAATCGGCGTCGGCATGTTTTTGCAGCAGATCCTGATGACGATATTTTACAGAGTGTTTGGGATGGATTATCCGCTCCATGTGCAGTTAAACGGCTGGAGTATGCTTATGACCAGCGGGATTTACATACTGTGCTATTTTTTTGCGCTGATCCGAAACCGACGGCTGTTCAAAAAGATGACCATTGCGGAATTGATGCGGATGGAAAAGGAAAATGAAAAAATCCGTGAAAGTAAAAGTGGATTTGCGCGGATATGGTTTTTTGTGGCAGTCGGATTTTTTATCGTGTATACGATCCTCCTTTTTGGGGAAAGGTATTCGGTTGCGGGAGTATGTTGTATTACAGTCTGTTTTATCGCGGCGGTCTATCTTTTTTACTATGGATTTTCAGCAATCCTCACCAGCTATATCCACAAAAGAAAATCAGGACTCTATAAGCCGGGACGATTATTTTTGCTGCGTCAGTATACGGGAAAACTGGGAACGATGCGTTTTACGATGGGAACATTGACGCTGCTTTTGATGACGGCAATCCTTGGAGGAAGCGTTTCGATGATGTTTGCAAGGTTCCAGAATCAGGCGATTGAAAATTCAGTTCCATTTGACATTCTGGTACACAGTGAAAACCCTGATGATGCGTTTGACGAAGAACTGGCAGCGATTCACGATCAATGCAGAACAGAAGATACGTGGAGTTATCGGATTTATCAGGATGGGAAACAGGTGATGAACGAGTATCTGTATACACATGGCGGAACCGTTTCTAAAAAATACCGGAATCCGGACGGCAGTCTGAATGAGAAAGCGGTGGAAGAAGACGGATACGAATATTATAGTTATGATACTTATATGAGAATCAGTGATTACAATCATTTAAGAGAAATGCTCGGATATGAACCGGTGGCATTTGGACAAGATAAGTATGCGGTTCAGATCAAAGAACGGATGGTTCCGTTTTTGGATGATAAGATCAAAGCGAGAACGCTGGACACTTCTTTGGGAGAACTGACGCTGGATGAGATTTATACGATCCCGTTTTCCCAGAATGGAAATAACGGGGCGGATTATCTGATCATCGTGCCGGATGAGGCGGCGGCAGGGATGGACGGCTATTTTTCAGAACTGGCAGTCTCCACAGAGGGGAAAGCGCCGTCTGATCTGCAGCAAACGCTGGAAACGATCCGCCTGAAGAAAAACGGGATCCCGACGCAGGAAGAATTTTACGAGATGCAGGAGCGCGGCGAGATACCGGAAGAAGCCTATTGGGAATCAGAAACGATGGGAGGATTCGGAACCGACCAGATCGTAAGCTGTGCCAGCGACGTTCTGGTGCGGGAGGGCATTGGGATGGATCTGAAGCTGGCGATGTTGTCTTTGGTATTTCCCTTGGCGTATGTCGGACTTGTATTTCTATGTGTGGCGCTTACGATCATGTCAGTCCAGCAGCTCAGTGATTCGTCGAAATACCGTTTCCGGTATGACGTACTTTCAAAGCTGGGAATGAATGAGAAAGAGATCGACCGCCTGATCTTGAAACAACTGGCATTCTACTATCTTGTTCCGGTCGTGATCGCTGTGATCTTAAGCGCGGCGACGGCTGTGTATGCGGGGCATCAGTTTGTATTCTATACCGGGGCAAACGGAAGCGGAATGTATTATTTCGGAATTTCCCTGTTTATTTTTGCGGGAGTCTATCTGATTTATTTTGGAATGACGTATCTTGGATTTAAAAGAAATGTACATTATTCAGCTTAAATCCAGAAACAATCCGATCCGGGGAGGATAAAAGGTAAAGATGAAAAATAAAAGAGCCAGAAGCGCAGTCAATAGATAAATCCATTTTCGCCGGCTGTCTGTCCGGACCGTATCCTTTCCTTTCCATGCAAATCGGAAAGCAAAGAAAAGACCGAGCAGAAAGACGGCGATATCTGCGGCAAGGAGATGACGTCCCAATATTCCGGAATAGGTGTAAAAAAGTACGGGAATGCTGAACGTTCCGACGAAATTTCCAAGCAGCAGGGCGTCACGGAGCGTATGAAATTCTTTTTCCGGCTGTCGGATATAAGACAGAAAAAACGCATATAAAAGCACCGGGAAAAACGAAAGTTTCATATGCTCCCATATAGATTCATTGACCGGAGCAAAGAGGGCGATGAACAGATTCTGCCCGGAACAGTCGTACAGAAAATGCGATAAGGTTCCGAAAACAGCGGTGAAGAGATAGCCTGCAATGATATAAAAACGCATATACGATATGAACCTCCATAGAAACAGATGATAATATAGTATATGCAAAAAAAGTCAGATTATTGAATGGAATCTCGGACAGAGTGCCGGAACGTGTAAAACAATCCTTTTTTCATATTTTCATGCATGATCTTTTGTACTTCCTCAATAGAAACCGTGTCTTCATTTGTAAGCCACCAGCGGATCAGCGCCATCATGTTGGAAGAAAAGAGGTGCGCATACAGCTCGCAATATGTATGTTTTGCCGATAATTCGGGAGATTCGGTAAGAAGTTTTTCCAGAATCTGCCGGTAAACCAGATCTGTCATTTCGTTGTAAGGCTGGCGCTCAATGGAAGCTTTCCATAAAATCAGATATTCTGTCCGTTTGGAATATACGAATGCCGTGAAATTCCGGAAAGGGATCTGATAATGCTCATCGTCGGTGACGCTTGGATTTGTGACAACGAAGTCAACGTTGACCTGTTGTTTGAACTCCTGCAGGATTTTGTTCAGATAACGATCCAGCAGGTCATATTTATCCGTGTAATATTTGTAAAAGGTGGAGCGGTTGATCAGCGCCCGTTCACACAATAACTGAACTGTGATTTTTTGGAACGGCAGCTCATTTAGAAGCTCCAGAAGCGCCCGATCGATCTGTTGTAATGTCTTGATGATACGTAAATCTTTTGTAGTCATAATAACCTCTGCAAAGCAACAAAATATATGATAAGTGTTGCTTTTTCAACATATTGTCTTTGGATTGATGATAGTTTCCCCATTTGAAAACTGATAAAATAATAAGGAAATGCATATGTTCTGTTTTATTTCCTCTGCATAAAGAGGGTAGCATAAATATGCGGAAGAATCAATGGCAGTGTATTGAAATATGGATGAAAGAAGAGGGTAAGAAGAATGAGAGAGCAACAAAAAAATATTTCCAAACGGCGCTGGCTTGTGCTTCTGTTTGCATGTCTGACGAACTTATGTCTTGGTTCCGTCTATGCCTGGAGCGTGTTTGCCGCGCCGATGGCAGAGTATCTCGGAACGATAACAGGAACCGGGATCACAACGGCGGATCTGGCGATCGTCTATACCGTTGCCAACTCCGTAGGTCCGATCACGATGATCTCGGGAGGCTGGATCAATGACCGGTTCGGACCCAAAAAAGTGATCCTCACAGGCGGTGTGATGTTCGGATGCGGTATGATCCTGGCTGGGCTGTCAACGTCTGTCGGAATGTTGATGGTGACATATGGTCTGCTTGGCGGTCTGGGACTTGGGATGGCATATGGCTGCACGATTAGCTGTTGTGTCAAATTCTTTCCGGACAAACGTGGTCTGATCGGCGGACTGACAACGGCGGCTTATGGATTCAGTTCGGTTCTGCTTCCGCCGATGATCAATTTACTGGTAGAAAAAGTACAGGTGAAAATGGCGTTTATCCTTGTCGGGATCACATTTCTTGTGATCATCTCGGTATCTTCTTTGTTTATGTTCTCCTGCCCGGATGGTTTCGTACCGGAGGGCTGGAAAGCGCCGGAAAAACAGGCGGGCGGACAAAAAGAAAAAGATAAAGACTGGAAAGAGATGTTGAAAAGCCCGATTTTCTATCTGATGATCCTGCTTTTGATGAGCGGGGCTTTCAGCGGCATGATGATCATTTCTCAGGCTTCTGCAGTGGGAATGGAAATGATCGGTCTTTCGGTTGCGGCGGCAGGGATCGCAGTGTCTGTATTGGCGTTATTTAATTCGTTCGGACGGATTTTGGCAGGATTTCTTTCGGATAAGATCGGGCGTGTCCAGACGCTGACGCTTGCCTGTTTCTTGTCTGTCGGAGGGAATGTGCTTCTCTATCTCTGTGGGAAAGGAGATCTGATCCTGTTTTATATCGGGATCTCGATCGTAGGTATTTGCTTCGGCGCATTTATGGGCGTATTCCCCGGATTTACGGCAGATCAGTTTGGCGCGGCGCATAACAGTGTCAACTATGGTATCATGTTTATCGGATTTGCGATGGCAGGGTATTTCGGACCGACGATCATGAAAAATGTGTATTATAAAAACGGTTCTTACACACAGGCATTTTTAATCGCGGCAGGTTTAAGTGTGGCTGGAATCATACTGACGGTGTTGTATCGGATGTGTAAGAAGAGAGAAAAATAAGATCGCCGGGCGTAAAAAAGAAAACCTCCCTGCAATTTATGAATGGTTCTCATAAATTGCAGGGAGGTTTTGCATTGTTTAGAATGATTTATTGAGTAAGATCTTTACCATGCCGCCCTGCGGGCGATTTTCCAGTGTGAGAGTCCCACCATGCGAGTGGACCACTTCGGCGGCAAACCAGAGACCGATCCCGTTATGCCCGTCTGCCTGACGCGCCGGATCATCTCTCCAAAGGCGTTCTGTGGCATGACGGAGTGCGGCAGGACTAAAGCCCATTCCCTCATCGAAGATCAGAAGCTCCCAGCCTGTATCGGACGTCCTGCCGATGAGAGAGACCTGTTTTCCGGGGGGAGTATGTTCCAGCGCATTTTGGACAATGTTGGAAAGAGCCCGGGAAAAATGGTCTTTCTGAAGCGGATAAAAGCCGGTAAGGTGATTGTCCATATGCAGTGAAATATGTTTCATTCTGGCAAACGGTTCCATGGATCGTACAAGATCAGGCAGCAGGGCAGAAAGATCAAAGGGGATCTTTGGTTCTTTGTTACCGGTGGAAGCATCCAAAAGACCGGAAAGATACCGGTGTGCCCGGGTGGTATTTTCCAGGATCGTGTGAAGCATATGGTTCTGGTTCTCCGGGAGATTTTCACACAGGAGAAGTTCCGCGTTTCCGCCGATCAAAGTCAGCGGCGTTTTTAAGTCGTGAGCAAGTGCGGATATTTCCGATTCCCGCTGCTGCTGGGTACGCCACTGTTCTGTGAGGGAATCGTACAATGCACGGCGCATTTCATCCATCGCGGCGAGCGCATCATCAAATTCTCGGATTCCTGCAGGAAAAATTGCAAAATCAAGTTCTTGAGAAGTGATTTTATTGCTTATATCATGAAAAAGTTTCAATTTTGACGCCAAACTTCGACGAAGTAGTAAGACGCTTAAGAGCAGGACAAAAATGAAAGCCAGAAATAACGTGATCCACCAGAGTACTTCAAAAGGTGGAAGAAACTTCCGGAGTTGCGGATCGGTGAAATCTCTTTGATATACCCAGTGGATCAGTATCGTACTTTGATCGGCATAGGTGTACCGGATGATATGGGGATCATCCGAGGCTTTTGTTAAAAAACCGGAAAGGCGACCGGCTTCTTTTGAATCTGTATTTGTTTCCAAAAGACTTCCATCAGCGGCAAAAAGTGCGTAATCGGAAAGAAAATCTTCTCCCGGGGTTGTAAAGGTTTCCGGATGGTCAAGCAGCATCGCTTCTGCCTGCCGGTTCGGGAGAGAACCATGATAGATAAAGCCGGTCGTCTGGAGCAGCTGCATGATGGCAAGCCAGAGTAAGGCACAAAAAAGCATCAGCCCTAGCATGATACATGCAAAGCGGAGCAGAATGAAAGAAAGGCTTACAGATCGTTTTCTTTTTTCCATTTATATCCAACCCCCCAGACTGTTTCGATCGGAGCGGCACCATGCTCCTTTAATTTTGCACGGATATTTTTGACGTGCATGGCGATGACGGAGGAATCACCCTCCGCATCGAAGCCGAAGACATTTTCATAAATCTGTTCTTTTGTAAAAATCTGTCCGCTGTGCAGGGCCAGATATTCGCAGATCGCATATTCGCCTTTGGTGAGTGGAACCGACTGTTCTTTGACGGTCACCATTTTTGCCTGAAGATCAAAATGAACGTCGCCGCGGATGAGGGCGTGTGTCGGCTGTCGTTTCTCACGCCGCAGATGCGCGTTGACACGGGCGCTCAGCTCGGCAAGGCTGAACGGTTTTTTTATGTAATCATCAGCGCCGAGCCCCAGTCCTTGTACAAGCGCGGCGTCTCCGGTCTTGGCTGTCAGAAACAGGATCGGACAGTCCACTTCCGTTCTGATGCGGCGGATCAGAGAAAATCCGTCTTCTTTCGGCATCATGATATCAAACAGCAGAAGATCATAAAAGCGGCAGCGCTTTGGTGTTACGGCAGTCGGATCTGCTTCCGTATCGACTTGATGTCCGTCTCTTTGAAGTGCAGCACAGATGAGTGCGAGCATATCCGGATCATCATCTACAACAAATATTTTAGCCATGGCAGTTTCCCTCCTGACAAAAGAAAATTGATTGACTGTTTTCCCTTTGTATATTGACGCTATTATATCATATTTAAAATGTGGTGTGGATCTTCTCGTTTGCATTTTTGGCACATCCACAGAAAGAAAAAGGTGAACATGCCACAGGAAATGAGGATCATCACACTGAGCAGACGGTTTTTCAAAGTGGCAGGATAGTAACCGGAAAACTGGAAAATCGCTGCAATAGGATAATAGGTTCGGTATGGATCGGAAATCGTGGCAAACAGTCCGCCGATGGAGTAGATTTCCGTCACTATAAGCGCTGCCCATTGTCCGTTTTTTCGGAAAGCGCAGAAAGCGATCAGCGGAGAAACTGCAAAAAACACTCCGATTCCATTTGACAGATATTGCAGGAACATGCGGAGGATCAGTGGGAATGAGAGCGCAGTCCCGTGCAGAAAGAGTTCGGTCAAACAGGTGATGGTGAAGAGCAGGAGTGAAAGTACAAGGGCGAACAGGAACGTCAGCAGTAGTTTCACGGTGGTTAACCTTGCCGGATGTATGGGAATCAGCCGGAGTGATTTTAACGTATCGTCTTCCGTTTCCCGACAGATCAGATAACTTCCGAATAAAGCAGTGATGGATGGGAGGAGAAAAAAGATGCTCCAGGGCTGTACTTCATCCATATACCATCCGACATGCTCCGTATAGCGGTTCGGATCAGCAGCAAAGACAAACACAGCGGTCAGAATCACGGCGAAGACGGAAATCAAAAGTATTGTGGAACGGCGAAGTTTTTTCCATTCGATTTGAAGTAAAAGGAATTGGTTTTTCATAGTTGACCTCCTTTGGATCATAAAATTTGCAATTTAGGATTTCTTTTTCAGTGAGATCCCTGCAATGAGGACAGAGAAAAAATCCCAGAGCAGGATACAGTAGCATGCGGAAACGAGCAGGCTTGGCGGTGACATCGGTACGCCCGGTATTTCCCCGTCTCGGTTCAGGAGCACGGAGAATGCGGATAAAGGATGCAGGCAGGGGGACTGCGACGCCAGCATAAATCCGGAAAAAATGTAAACGAGCGTAAGACATACCGGAAGAACATATCCGTTGATGAGCGTGGCAGCGGCAAGGAGCGGAAGCATGACCAGCGGCAAAAGAATGCTGATCTCGATACATTTTCTGCTTAGATAGAAAATGGAAGAAATCTCCTGTGCAACACATCCGGATAGATCGGCAAACAGGACTGTCCATATAAATGTAAGTAATATGAAAATGAATGAATATATAAATAATATGAAAAACTTACCAAGAAAATATTTAAGTTTACAAACAGGAATAATCCAAAAATATGTATTTATGTGATTACTTGATTCCGTGTAGAAAAGTAATGACGAAAGGATTCCTAAAATAAACGGGAGGATCATCCAACAGGTGAAACCGAAAACGGACCATTTGTAGAATAAAACAGGTTCCACGTTTGGTTTCCCAATGTATTTGAAATATAACATGGACAAAAACGGCATGATCGGGGATGCGGCGAGCGTGAGAATAAGACATTTCCGACGGCGCAGTTTTAAAAGTTCGATATGAATAAATTTAAGCAATTCCTTTCCCTCCTGTGATCGTTTTGAAATAATTCTCCAGATTATCGTTTTTTTCTTTGAGTGTTTTTATACTGCATTCTTCGAGAAGTACACCGCGATCCAAAATCCCGATGTCATCGGCAAGAAGATCGATCTCGGACAGAATATGACTGGAGACAAGGAGCGTCTTTCCGTGATCTTTGCAGAGCGTTTTCAGGAAATCTCGGATTTCTGCGATTCCGATCGGATCCAGTCCGTTGGTCGGCTCGTCCAGGATCAAAAGCTGCGGATGATGAAGAAGCGCATTGGCGAGTCCGAGACGTTGTTTCATCCCGAGGGAATATTCCCGAAATAATTTTTTATCCCTAAATGGGAGTCCGACCGTTTCCAGAGCATTTTTGACTGTATGTGATGCATTCAGGTTTCGAAGCCGGGCAAAAATTTCGAGATTTTCCGTTCCTGTCAGATTGGGATAAAATCCGGGTGTTTCGATCAGGGCTCCAATCCGTGGATAAAGCTGTTTTTCATGTCCGGTAAGTGTCTGGTCAAACAGCGTGAAAGTTCCGGATGTTGGTGGTGTCAGTCCAAGAAGCATTTTCATCAGTGTTGTTTTTCCGGCGCCGTTGCGTCCGAGCAGTCCATAGATACTGCCTTTTTTAATATGAAGATTTACGTTGTTTACGGCAAGTTGACCTTTGTATTTTTTAGTCAGTTGTTTTGTTTCAATAATAAATGATTCCATAATCGGCTCCTTTACATGATCGTTTGAGTGTTTATCAAAACACTAACGTCTCTTTTTAAATTTTTTATAAATTTCTGGTCAGAAAAGGAAAAATCCTTAATTTAGATATGAAAACACGAATTTTTATATAGGTTCCAATGAAGTTCTATTCTATAATAAAGTACCAAAGTGGGAAAATGATGCACAGAGATGTATACAAGGGAGGTATTGCGATGCGATATGACGCATTTCATCCGGGACAGGTATGGCTGGACACGGAGAAAACAGAGATGTATGAGAAATATTTAGATCCGACACTGTCTGCGGAAGAGCGGGCGGACGATCTGTTAGCGAAAATGAGTTTGGACGAAAAATTTGCGCAGACACAGTGTGGATTTGCGGAGCGGCTTTTGGAAGACGGAGCATATCCGTATGGGATGGGGCAGGTTTCCTGTCTGTTTGCGAGCATGCTGAAAACACTGGACGAGGGGGAAACTGTGATCGGGGAATTGCAGAAACGGATCATGGAGGCAAGCCCGCATCATATCCCGGCAATTTTCCATGTGGAGACGGCAACCGGATCTTTGCTTCCGGAAGCAACTAATTTCCCGATCGAGTTGGCACAGGCTTCCACATGGGATCCGGAACTGGAAAAGAGGATGGGAAAAGCAATCGGAAAACAAACCCGCGCAGCCGGAATCCATCAGGGATTGGCGCCGGTATTGGATCTTTGCAGAGATTCCCGGTTCGGGCGGCAGGGGGAGACGTTTGGTGAAGACGGAACTTTGGCGGCGGCGATGGGATCCGCCTATGTACAGGGGCTGCAGAATGACGGGAATGTCAAGGATGGAATTTTTGCGTGCGGAAAACATTTTCTTGGATTTATGAGCGGAATGGGAGGGATCCATGCGGCAAAAACGACAACGAATCCGCGGGAAATCCGGGAAGTGTATGCGAAACCATTTCAGGCGGCGGTTACGGAAGCGAAAATCGGAAGTGTGATGAATGCGTATTCCAGCTATGATGGGATGCCGGCAGGTGGAAGCCGGGGGCTTCTGACAGATCTTTTGCGTGGGGAAATGAAGTTTGACGGAACAGTGATCGCCGATTATTCTTCAATCAGCCAGTTTCACACAAATCACCGTGTGGCAGAATCCATGGAGGAAGCCGGAGAGATTGCCATGCGCGCCGGGATGGATGTAGAGCTGCCGCAGGTGGAGTCATTTAATGAGGATTTGAAAGCCAGATTTGCAAAAGGCGAAGCGGATATGGCAATTTTGGATCAGGCAGTCAGAAGAACATTGATCCACAAATTCCGTCTTGGATTATTTGAAAATCCGTTTCCGATGGAAAAGGAAGAGCGGGATGCGGTCATACAAGAGAAAGAGGCGCAGACGATCAGCAGAAATATGGCGAGAGAAGCAATGATCCTGCTGAAAAACGACGGAGTGCTGCCGTTGAAAAATGCAGCGGAACAGGACAGAAAGGAAAATTCCGGAAAGAAGAAAAAAGTAGCGGTGATCGGGTGGCACGGAGGAACAACTCGGGCATTTATGGGATGCTACATGTACATTGCGAGAATTGAAAATTCTCTCGGCGGCGTTAACACAATGGCAGGAATCGAGGGAAGTGATAATGCCATGAAAGAAAAAGTTCCGACAGAAACCTATCCGGGAAGTAAGATATTGATGGAACATCCGCAGACAGACACGCTGATCCGCAAATGTTATCCGGGAATCCACAGTCTCTATGAAGAACTAAAAGAGCGCTGTCCGGACTGGGATGTGCAGTATGCTTACGGATATCCGCAGGCTGGAAATGACACGTTGTATTTTGAGGAAGCATTGAAACTGGCGGTGGAATCCGACCTTGTGATCGTGACGTTAGGCGGAAAATACGGATGGAATACCGGATGCACGATGGGAGAGGGAATTGATTCGATGGATATCCGGATTCCGGAATGTCAGGAACTGTTTTTGCGTGAGCTTGCCAACTTGGGAAAACCGACAGTCGGGGTACATTTTGACGGACGTCCGGTGAGCAGCGATGCGGCGGATGAGACGTTGAATGCGCTTATCGAAGCGTGGACGCCGGGACGTTACGGTGCGGAGGCAGTTGCAGATGTACTGCTTGGTGATTATAACCCGGCGGGAAGACTTCCTGTCAGCATTGCGCTGAATGCGGGGCAGATCCCGGTTTATTACAGCCATGAACGGGGCAGCAGTTACCATGCCGGCGAAAGTATCGGATTTCAGGATTATGCCGATGGATCTCATAAGCCGCGGTATTGCTTCGGACATGGACTTTCCTATACCGAGTTTGTATATGAAAGTATGGAGATTGTCAAAAAAGAAATCGATCCGTTCGAGTCATGGAAAATCGACGTGACTGTAAAAAATGCAGGAAATGTGGATGGAGAAGAGGTCGTTCAATTATATATGAGCGACGAATATGCATCAATGACCCGTCCGGTGAAAGAACTGGTTGGTTTCAAACGGGTAAAGATCAGAGCCGGAGAATGTGCAAAAGTACGGTTTGAGGTGGCTCCGAGTCAGATGGCATTTCTGGATGCGGATATGCGCTGGAAGATCGAAAAAGGTGATTTTATCGTGCAGGCAACAGCGTCCAGTGAAGATGTGCGGCTGGAAGACAGACTACATGTGAAAGAAAATGCGTTTATAGACGGAGCGATGCGAAGTTTTTATGCAAAAGCAGAGGTGGAAAGAAATCCGTCGGATCTATAATTTTCTGATCTCCGGGATACCTAAAACGAACACTGTTTTAAAAGTGTTTGCTTTGGGTATACTAGTACAACGAATATATCAAAAATCTGGTATTCGTTATATTAGGAAAAAGGAGAATGCAGGAGATGTCTAAAACAGAAAATTGTCACAGACCGAAAAACATGCCGGGAAGAACAAATCCGGCGAAACTGACAGATCAGGAAAAGTCCGATAGAATGATCGAGATTCCGCTATCCACACAGACGGATGCGTCAAATGTGATTCCGGATGAAGTGCCGAGGCACGATGGACCGGGCGGGGAATAAAAGAATCGAGACAACGCATGAGATTGTGATGGGACGATTTACGTCCCATCTATGATCTGATCTTTCCTAGATCCCGAATGATCACGGCGAGACAGTGGAGCTGTTCTGCGTTCAGCAGTTTTAAGTCATCCATGATCGCTGAGATACAGGCGGGATCTTTTTCTGTTGTTGAAAAAAATTGTTCCGGTGAGATATTAAAATAGTCGCATATATTAAAGAAGACCGGAATAGAAGGATATGCCTGCCGGTTTTCGATATGGTTGATATAGCCGGAATTTTGACCGAGCGACAAACTCATATCCCTCGCAGATACTCCTTTCTGAATACGCAATTCCGATAAGCGTTTCGCAAAATCATTTTCGTACAAAATCTCACCCCTCTGGTACATTTAAAATCATTTTTCGTATGTATATATCACATTATAAATCACGCAATGGTACAAAATATGATATTAAAAAGTATATTTTATCGACAATGCAACAATATAAAGCATATGATGATGTCAAAAAGTATAGAAAAATGTAAAAAACTAATGAGGGAAACACGTTTCATGAAAAATATACTGATCCTGACGACAGCCAGCGGTTTTTTGAAAAAAGTTTGAAATGGAGAATGAATCTTCCAACAGATTGGAAAACACATCTAAGTGTATAAATGCAGCAGAAATGCATAAAATAGTAGAGCAGACCTAACCAAGCATTTTGAGTTCAAACCGGTTAGGCTTTCGGCGAAGTGTTACGGTAAGCACTTCGCCATTTGTTGAAAGAGGGATATTTTTATATAGTTAGCTCTCTAATACATATTTTCGAGTGTCATTAAAGTAACAAGTTCATCCAGTCTTATTTTTTCATTACGGTATTTGCAGGAGCAAATGATATATTCATATCCGTCTGTCGGCATACCGACGATATCAATTTGAACTTGCTTTTTTGTTTGATGATCAGTTCTCGACCATCGACTGATCTGATTTAATTCGATCGGAAGAGGATCAATATAATATAGAAGATATTCTTTACACATTTCTTCAAATGTAAATTCCATATAATCTGATAAATGTCGTTTTACTGCGTTAGGATAAGTTTTTGCAATTCTACCAGAAACCCAACTTTTGTTGTAATTTCATTAAAACGTGAGGCGTTTTCAGCTATTGTGATTACTATATTTTGAACTTTAAATAAGGTCAAGAATCTTTCATATGAAAGCAAAAATATCATGATGATTTTGTGTATGTGATTTATAATAGCACATTTTTTATACAAATATGATTTTAAATATCACGTTTTATGGGGGGGGGGCAACTATAATATATTATGTAAAAAAGTGTAGAAAAATGTAAAAAACTAACGAGGAAACACGTTTCATGAAAAATATACTGATCCTGACGACAGTCAGCGGTTTTTTGAAAAAGTTTGAGATGGAGAATGTCAAAATACTCCAGAGCATGGGATATATGGTACATTATGCAGCAAACATGAATGAACAGCACTATCCGTTTGATGAAAAGGAACTCGAAAGGGCGGGGATAAGATTGCATCATATTGATATTGCCAGATCCCCTTATATGCTGAACTATAACATGAAAGCATTCTGGCAGTTGGCAGCGATTATCAAACAAAATCATATATGCGCGATACATTGCCACACGCCGGTAGGCGGGATGCTTGGGCGGCAGATGGGATGGTGGTTTCGCAGGAGGCAGCTTCAGATCATCTATACAGCTCATGGTTTTCACTTCTATAAAGGAGCGCCTTTTATCAACAATACAATTTATTATTTTGTGGAGAGATTTCTCGCACATTTTACTGATCTTCTTGTTGTGATCAATAAGGAAGATTATAAAAATGCGAAGAAATTTCATCTGCGTAAAAATGGAAAAGTCTATCATATCCCAGGGATCGGTCTGGATCTGGAACGGTTTTCCCCGCTTACAGAAAAGGAGCGCAGGGAAAAGCGAAAGAAGCTTGGAATTACAGAAGATGATTTCTTTCTCGTATCGGTGGGCGAGTTAAATGAGAATAAAAACCAGCAGATCATTCTTCGTGCATTGGAGCAGATGAGAAGAGCGGGCAAAGATATTTCCAAAATCAAATACGGCATCTGTGGGGATGGATTTTTCCGGGAGAAAATAGAGCGGATGATCCAAACGTTGGGACTGGAACACAATGTGCGGATGTTCGGTTACTGTATGGATGTGCGGGAAATTCTTGGGTGTGCGGATGTGTCGGTTTTTCCGTCCCGGAGAGAGGGACTTGGAATGGCGGGACTGGAAGCGCTGGCTATGGAAATCCCGCTTCTTGCCGCAGAAAACCGGGGAACGCGGGAATATTTGAAACCCGGGATCAACGGATATTTCTGTGAGAGTGACAGCGTGTCAAGCTGGATCAACGGATTGGAAACCATTCGGAATCTTGCGCCGAACGTCCGCCAGGAAATGAAGCGGATGTGCAGAAAGTCAGCGGAAGTGTTCGGAAAAGAGAATACGAATGCCATTATGAAACTGGTATATCAGGATTTAGATAAGAGATTGGAATGTGTAAGAAATGGAAGAAAAGGTGAAGATCAGTGTCATCATGGGTGTGTATAACCCTGTGGAGCAAAAGCAGCTTCAGGCTGCGGTGCGGTCGATGATCCGGCAGACGATGACGGACTGGGAACTGATCCTGTGTGATGACGGATCCCATATTACATATCAGCCTTTGATCGATGAGGCGATCGAAATGGATGAACGGATCATCCGGATCCGGAATAAGACGAATAAAGGATTGGGCTATTCACTGAACCAGTGTCTGAGCATTGCAAAAGGGAAATATATTGCCCGGATGGACGGGGATGACATTTCCGAACCGGAACGGTTTCGGAAGCAGTATGATTTTTTGGAACGGCATCCGGAGTATCAATGGGTGGGATCAAATTCCAGACTGTTTGATGAACATGGTGTGTGGGGAGCGGATTGTGTGCCGGAAAGGCCGGAAGCATCGGATTTCCTGTCTTATTCCCCGTATATCCATCCGTCGGTGATGTTCCGGGCGGAGGTGCTGCGGAAGATCAAGGGTTATCCGATCTCGGAGGAGACAAGACGGTGTGAGGATTATGAACTTTTTATGCGGCTTCATAAGGCAGGCTATCGTGGATACAACCTGCAGGAACCGTTGATCCGCTACCGGGAAGATGAACATACTTATCGGAAACGGACGATCCAGAGCCGGATGCAGGAGGTAAAGATCCGTTACCGTGGATTCAGGCAGTTGGGAATCCTGCGTCCGGAGACGGCAGCGTATGTGATGCGTCCGCTGGCAGCCGGGCTGTTTCCGCCAACGGTTTTAAACCGGATCCGGCAAAGTACGAGAAAGGGGTATCGTGTCGATCAACATGCAAAGACGGTATGAGCAGTATCGGGAGATTTTGAAAAAAAGTGAATTATTGGAATATCCGGTAAAACGTCTTTTGGAAGCAGATCAGACGATTGCAGGGCACAAGTGCCAGATTCACGAACAGACCAGTTATTATGTGCTTGCCCCGGCTTTAAACGGATTTGTTGTTTGGGTCTTGCAGAATGCTGTGAAAAGCGGGATCGAACGGCTTTATTTTCTTGCGCGGGACGGATATTTTATGTACCGGATCGCACAGCGGTATTGTGAAGAACTTTGTCTGCCGGTGGAATGTGTTTATTTATGCTGCTCCCGGTACTCCTTAAGGATTCCGACATACCATACAGATATGGAGGAAGCGCTTTCTTATATCTGCCGCGGCGGGATCGATGTGACACTGCAGAAAATCCTGGACCGTTCGGGGCTCACATGGGAAGAGCAGAAGAACGTCCGAACACAGCTAGAACTTCCACACGAGTTTTTGGAAGACCCGGATGCTGTGATTCCCTATGCAAAGCTGGGAGAGATTCGGAGAGCACTGCAAAAATGCAGTTATTTTCTCCAATGTGTTGAGGTACATTCAAAAGAGAGTATGCCTGCGCTTGCCGGATATTTAAAGCAGGCGGGATTGCTGGAAGAGAAAAAGGCAGCGCTTGTAGACAGCGGCTGGGTCGGCTCGATGCAGAAAATCCTGAACCGGACACTTCGTAAAATGGGAAGAAAGGAAGCGCTGGAGGGATATTACTGGGGCATTTATGAATTGCCGGAGGGCGTGGATCCGGTCAAGTATCATTGCTACTATTTCAGTCCGAAAAAAGGGCTGCGCGCAAAAGTATATTTCAGCAATTGTTTGTTTGAATCCATTTTCAGTGCGCCTCATGGCATGACATTGGGATACCGGAAACGGGAAGCGCATTATGAACCGTATTTTTCGGAATGTTCCAGACCACGCCGTATGTTTATGGAAGAAACCGAGCAGTATCTGGTGCGGTATACTGAATTTTTTTTGCGGCAGCTGAAAAGCGCTCATTTGAAAAAGACAGATATGCGGAATCCGGAGCTTCAAAGACTGGAACTGATGAAACTGGACTGGAAAAAAGCGCGTAGGATCACCGGGAAACTTCTGCGCCTGTTTATGGGATGCCCGTCCCGGGCGGAAGCAGCCTGTTATGGAGCGCTTCGTTTTTCAGACGATGTGCTGGACACAGATACGAAACAGACTGCGGAAAAGCTGTCGGAGCAGGAACTTTGTGAGAACCATGTCTGGAACAAGATCCTTGTGATGTTTGGCATCCGGAAAAAATATATAAAAGAAAGCGCCTGGTATGAGGGGAGTGCAGTTCTGTCCGGAAAAAATGTGAAAAAGCATTGGCGGCAGTATGCGCTGTATAAATATCTGTTGTATATTCGGCAGGGATTTTTTAAGGGGTAGAGAATAGGAGACGATAAAGAGTGAATCGAAGAATAGTATCAGGTATTCATAAATGGATCGGATATATTTTGCTTGTGTTTTATGGCGTGTCCGTGGTTGGATTGATTTATTATTGTGCAAAATCCCGGATTTTTCCGGTTAGTTATCTTATTTTGACGGCGGCGGTTCTGACTATTTTTGGAGGTGTGTTTCTGTGGATGCACCGAAAAGTGGTCCCGTCTATAGCGGCAAGTATTCTGACTTTGATCCTGGCATTTGTATGTGTACTGGGATCGTATTATATGATCCGCACAAGCCGTACGATCACGGAAGTATCAAAAGCGGATAAGCAAACCGATGTGATTTCGGTTTATGTAATGGAGAAAGATCCGGCACAGTCTTTAGAGGAAATTCAGGATTATCAGATTGGAATCGTAAAGGAGACGGACAGAGAACGTACGGATCAAACGGTGAAAAAGCTGGAAAATATGTTGAAAAGTCCGTTGGAGATTCAGGAATATGAGGACATTCTTAAAATGCTGGATGCACTGAAAGAGGGAAAAGCAGGTGCAGTTATTCTAAATGATGCCTATGTCGGAATGTTCGCGGATGTAGAGGGGTATAGCTGGATCGCGACAGATCTGCGCAGGATCACTTCCGTTGAGCATGAGGCGGAAGTGACGGAGGAAAGCGCAGTTCCGGATAATGTACCGGAAACATTTGTGATGTATCTGAGTGGAATCGATACATACGGAGGAATCTCAGCGCGTTCCAGAAGTGACGTCAATATTTTAGCAGTCGTAAATACAAAGTTGAAAAAAATCCTCTTATTATCTACACCAAGAGATTATTATGTCGATTACAATGTGACAGGCGGAGTAAAGGACAAGCTGACACATGCTGGGATTTATGGCGTCGAGGCATCTATGGATGCTTTGGAGCGGCTGTACGGGATTCAGATCGATTATTATCTGCGCATTAATTTTTCCGGGTTTGTGGATATCATTGATGCACTGGGAGGGATTGACGTAAATTCCGAGTATGAATTTACGGTAGAACCAATTAAAACGTATCACGTCGGTATCAATCATCTGACCGGGCTGGAGGCGCTTGCATTTGCAAGGGAGCGTTATAGTTTTGCAGATGGAGATTATCAGCGCGCGAAAAACCAGATGGAAGTGATCCGTGCGGTAGTGGCACAGTGTGCGTCAAGTTCTTTACTTAAAAATTATGCGTCAGTTATGAATGCTGTGTCCGGAAGTTTTGAAACGAATATGCCGGATGACCAGATCGCATCACTTGTCAGAATGCAGCTGGCTGATATGGCGCAGTGGGAAGTGACGTCTTACACATCGACAGGAACCGGGATGTATGCGGAAACGTTTTCTATGCCGGGACAGCAATTGTCGGTGATTGAGCCGGATCCGGCGTCCGTGGAAGAGGCAAAACGATTGATACAGGAGTTATATAAATGACAAAAAAGGAAAAGAGAAGACAATATACGTTTGTAATTAAAGAATTAGTATCCAGAGAAATTAAAAGAAAATATGCAAGATCCTATCTTGGAATTGCATGGAGTGTATTGAATCCATTATTGTCAATGATCGTGATCACACTAATTTTCTCACATATGTTCCATCGTGCGATTGAGAATTATCCGGTGTATTACTTAACGGGGTCAGTGATCTGGCATATGTTTACCAGTGGAACAAACGCGGCGATGACAACACTTGTGGATAATAAAAATATGTTGATCAAAGTAAGGCTTCCTATGGAGATTTTTGTGTTGGCAAGAATTTGCACCGCACTGGTAAATCTTGGATATTCGTTGATTCCTTATATTGGAATTTTGATTGTATTTCGGATTCAAATTACATGGAGTGTGTTGCTGTATCCGCTTATTATCTTTTTTGCATTGTTATTTTCAACCGGAGTTGCGTTTATATTATCTATCGCGTATGTATTTTTTGGTGATGTAAAGCATCTGTATTCTGTACTTTTAACATTGTGGATGTACTGTTCTGCTTTGTTTTATCCGGTTGAGATGTTGCCGGAATATGTAAAACGTGTTGTTATGGAAAATCCATTGTTTAATTACATCAATTGTGCAAGGCGCGTGATGATGTGGGGACAGCTTCCTACGTTTCCGGAAATACTGCGAATGGTACTTTGGGGAGTGGGAATGTTTGGAATTGGTTATTTTGTATTTGAAAAGAACAAAAACAAAGTAATGCAAAAGATGTAATGGGAGAAGACATGAGACAGAGGATAAAAAAGATATTTTTGCCGATTTTGATGTTGACAGGCATTGTAAGTATAGGGATTTCGGCACAGGCGGCAGGAGAGTCGGTCGGATTCGGCTCAGAAAGTTATCGGTGGGAATTGGATGTTCCTGCGCAGATAGGAGTATATGCTTATTCAGATCAACCGGTAGAAACAGCAGAATTATATGTTCATTATAATGCGGAATTTCTTGAATATAGTTCGGGAGGGGAACTGATCGAACCGGGAACCATACATGTAACGGTAGGAGATGGAAATTCAATAGAAGCTGGAACATTGTTGGAACTGATTCCGAGAAAACCGGGAAGTACCGCAGTTACGATTGCCGGTACGAATGTAAAAAATGTAATGGGGGAGGATGTGACGGTTTCAGCGGCAAGCGTTGCAGTCGATGTGCCTGATGCAGATGGAAATGTTCCGGTCATAGCTGCTCCGGAAAATGAGGAAATGGAAAGTGCAGAAGAAAGTACGAAAGTAGAAGATTCAAAAGATGAAAAAGATTCTGCATTGGCTCATGAAGACAAACAGAAAGAGACCGAGAAACAAGAGAATAAAACAGAACATGCAGTAAAACCTTGGAAAAAATGGATCGTACCGGGGATTGCTGTCTTGTCTGTATTCATTCTTATGAGTCTGATATTCGTGATGATGAAAGAATATCGATATGCTTCTGTAAAAAAGAAAAAAAGAACTGTAAGAAAAAAAGTGAAGAAGCAGTCAGAATTTGCAGAGGTGGATTTAGCAAAGCCGGAAAAACTGGAAGAATTAGAAGAGTTTGATTATATAGAAGAAAAGGAAATTGAGATTGCAGTAAAAAATGTAACGATGGAATTTAAGCGTACAAAAGATGAAGCGACTAGCATGAAAGAATTGTTTGTACGCTCAGCGAAGCACCAAAATAAAGTAGAAAAATTCAAAGCGCTGGATAATGTAAGCTTTACAATTCGAAAAGGAGAAGTTGTAGGAATTATCGGAACAAATGGATCAGGGAAAAGTACAATTTTGAAGATCATATCGGGGGCATTGACTCCTACATCGGGAACTGTGGAAGTGGATAGGGATAAGATTCAGTTACTTACATTGGGAACGGGATTTGATTTTGAATTGACAGGTCGGGAAAATGTGTATTTGAATGGAGCGGTTATTGGTTATACAAAAGAATTTATCGATGAAAAATACGATGATATTGTGAAATTTGCTGAATTAGAAGGATTTATGGAGCAAAAAGTAAGAAATTATTCGTCAGGTATGGTATCCAGACTTGGATTTGCGATTGCTACCATGCGAGATACACCGGAAATTTTGATTTTAGATGAGGTATTAAGTGTCGGAGACATGTTTTTCCGTAAAAAGAGTGAAGCGAGAATTAAAGAAATGATCAAAAGTGGTTCCACGGTATTGATCGTTTCTCATTCCACATCCGTGATTCGATCCAATTGTACAAAAGCGATCTGGATTGAAAAAGGGGTGCTTAAAGATATTGGAACCCCGGCAGAAGTGTGTCGGGCTTACGAGAAAATGAACAGTTAGCAGGAAAAGATATGGAAATTATAGAACAAATTTATCAAGATCTGGTAAATCGAAACCCCGATATTTCAATACGATATCACAGGTACAGAGATCAGGTACATGGAGTGTCGCGAGTGAAAGCCTGGGGGTATTTGATCAAAATGAATATAGAATACCGGCTGTTGAAGCAAAAGGTTTCTGCGGGAGAAGATTTATTTTATAAAGAAAAGCAGCTTCGTGTGAAAGAGAGCGAATCATCCGTAGCATTTCGGGAGACACCGGAAGAATTGGCAGAACGACTTGCAAAATATGATGTAATTTCTTTTGATGTTTTTGATACGTTGATTTTCCGACCGGTTTCACAGCCTTCCGATTTGTTCTTTTTTGTAGGAGAAGAGTTAAAATATCTCGATTTTTGCAGGATCCGGATGGAAATGGAACAGAGAGCACGAAAGGAAAAATACGAAAAATATGGTGTGCGGGAAGTTACGTTTGAGGAAATCTGGAGCATGATGGAAAGTGAGACCGGAATAACAAAAGAACGAGGGATGCAGATTGAGTGGGAGATAGAAAAAAAATATTGTTTTGCTAATCCATATATGAAGCGTGTGGTAGAGAAGTTAAGATCACTGGGGAAAACAATGATCATTACATCGGATATGTACCTTGGAAAAGACGAGATAAAAAAACTACTGGCACATTGCGGATATGGAACATTTGCTCACTACTTTATATCTTGTGAATATGGAAAGTCAAAGCATGATGGCAGTATATATCAGGAAATAAAGAACTCTTGTAAGAATTCTGAAAAGATCATACATATAGGTGATAATAAAGTGTCAGATAAAAAACAGGCGGAAAAGAATGGGATCGAAGCTGTTTGGTATCCAAATGTCAACGAAGCAGGCGCTGTTTATCGAAGTGAGGATATGTCAAAAGTGGGAGGGAGTATTTACCGGGGGCTTGTGAACAGTTGGCTTTATAACGGGATGAAAGCGTATTCGATGCCATATGAATATGGATTTATTTACGGGGGAATCTTTGTTCTTGGATATTGTCAGTGGATTCATCAGTATGTCAAAGAACATGAGATTGAGAAAATTTTATTTTTGTCGAGAGACGGCGACATTTTAAGCAAGGTTTATGAGACGCTTTACCCTGAAGAAATTGGAAAGTGGAATTATGTTTATTGGTCTCGGATCGCAGCGACTAAAATGACAGCAGCTTACTTTAAATATGATTATTTCCGTCGTTTTTTATATCATAAAGTAAATCAAGGATATTCTTTAAAAGCCATTTTTCAATCTATGGAATTAGAAGATCTCCTGTATGATTTTTTGCAAGAAAGCAGACACAAAGGGAAAACGGAAAACAGTGTGCTCGATGAAAAAACGGCGGAGGAAGTGAAACAATTTTTACAGGAAAATTGGAAAGACGTACTAGCACATTATCAGACGCAGATCCAGATGGGAAAACAATATTTTGGAGAAATTTTGAGGGAATGTGCCAGTGTGGCAGTTGTAGATATAGGATGGGCAGGAAGCGGTGCGGTTTCGTTGGATTATCTTATTAATGAAGTGTGGGGAATGCAATGTAATGTGACAGGCTTGGTTGCCGGAACGAATACAATATTTAATCAGGAGCCGGATGCATCGGAATCCTTTTTATATTCGGGGAAATTAGTGAGTTATGCGTTTTCCCAACAGGAGAACAGAGATATATGGAAAAAACATAATCCGAATCGTGGCGATAATCTGGCAGCAGAAATGCTTTTGGCATCGCCTACATATTCTTTTAGAAGATTTAATGAAGATGGAACGTTGAAGTTTGCAGAGCATGAGATTGAAATTGATGCGAAAGAAGTACAGGACGGAATTATTGATTTTGTAAAGTGGTATCTGATGCGCATGCAGAAAATACCGAAAATCAGTGGAAGAGATGCTTATGCTCCGTTGTTGACAGTATTGAGCAATGAAGAGTATTTCAGAAATCTTTTGAGAACAGAAAAGGTACAAATGAATTTGGAGTAAAAGAAAAAAGAGAGGAAAAAAGAATGCAGATCGATATATTGGGAAGTTGTGTGTGCAGGGATCTGTTTCGCTATATGCCGGAAGAATTATATAGTGTAGAACGTTGTATAGGAAACATTCCGATCAGTACATTATATGAAAAAAGAGTTTCACTTGAAAAGCGTGGAATTGATCTGTCAGGATTGAGTAAATACAATTACAGAATGTTAAAAATACAAATGGGAAGAAGCGCAGTTAGTTTGCTGAAAAAAAGTGAGGCAAATGTATTGATTTTGGATTTGGCGGATGAATGTATGAAGCGTTTTGTCAATGAAGAAATTTCAAAATGTGGTATTGCTTTTCAAGAAGAAGAACAAAGCATAATTGAGGAGGGATTCTCTGAATATGGAGAAAGCATAATCATGGATGCTTTGGAATTGAATTGGGAAGAACTGGAGGAAAAATATCGTCGCTTTGCTCTGGATTTGGTGAAAACAGAAGAGAATCCAAACGGATATTATGCTGAAAATATAGTTGTATTGGAAACGTATTATGCCGAAAAAAAGGTTGGTAATTCAGATGGGATCTTACATCCGCAGCCGGCGGAATATAAGATCAGGGAGAAAAACGAGTTTTTGAGAAAATTATATCAAATACTGTATCGATATATACCGGAATGTCATGTAGTAAAATTGCCGATTTTTACTCACTCTGTGGAAACACATCTACGTGGTGAACATCCGCTATATTATACCGAGGATACTTATATCTATCTAGCAAAAGTGCTTCGCACGTTGTTTAAAGAATTAAAAGTTAATACAGTTGAAAATTTATATCTGGAGCAGGGATTTAAAAATAAACTTTTTACCAGAGTATTAAATAGCAGTTCGATCAACAGCATTGCGGGAATGAAAAAAGAGATTGCTGCGCTTCAGAAGCAAGTAAAGGAATTGTCACAGAAATTAGAAGAAATTTCATGAAAAAAGATAAGATCATAGGGGAAAAGTATGGAAATTACGTTACAATCTGTTGTTTTTAAAGATAAAGTTTGTTCTTTGAAGGAATTGTATTATAGAGAAAAAGGAAATGCGGTTCCGGAAGAAAATCAGATTACTTTAAAAGAAAAAACAGAAATTCGGACCAACACCTATCTTAACTTACTAGATTGTGCCATATGGAAGAAATATACATCCATTGAAAAAATCCGATTGGTGATGGAAGTAAAGGGGAGCGGAAGTATTCGGGTGCTATATTCAGAAAATGGGACGGAAGAAGTAATATTTGCACAGTATAGAGTGGATAGTTTGAATTATGTGAAAAAGATTATTGCTTTACCGATTGGAGAGAGAAGATATTGGTTTGAATTAAGCACAGAAACAGGAATGAGTGTTCGGAATATTTATTATAGTTCATCTGTTTCAGAGGAAAAGATAAATCCGGTACATATTTCATGGGTGATTTGCACTTTTCAGCGGCAAAAAATGATTCAAAACATAAAGGATTTGTTTCAAAACAGTCTTTTTTTTGAAGAGGAGTCTATGTATTTTCATGGGATGAGCATGAGGATTGTGGATAATTCGTCAGAAATGGAAGTAAGGGAGCAGCCTTATATAAAAGTGTTTCACAATCCAAATACCGGAGGTGCAGGCGGATTTGCCCGTGGTATGGAAGAGAGTAAAAAAGAGGAAGAGGAATATGGAATTACACAGGTCCTTTTGATGGATGACGATGTGGAGCTTATGAAAGAGAGTCTTTACCGTTTGTATTCTTTTCTGAAAATTATCAAACCGGAATACCAGAGCAGACCGATCGCAGGGCGAATGTTCCGGACCGATCAACGCCAGATTCAATATACAGCGTTGGAAATATGGAATCGTGGAGAGATTCGGCATATAGGTCGGAATCTGGATATGACGAAAATGGAAAATTTATGGAATATGAACCACGTCAAAGAGACGGTCAGTAAAGACGTTTATACAGGATGGTGGTTTGGGTGCTTTCCGATGGAATATGTGCGAAAACATAAACCGCTTCCGTTTTTTTTACATTGCGACGATGTAGAATATGGGATTCGAAATGGAGAGAAACCATTGATATTAAATGGAATCCAAGTGTGGCATGAAACGTATGAATATCGAAAAAATGCAATGATATCTTACTATGATATAAGGAATAGTATGATCGTTAATACAATTCATGGATTTTATCAGAGTGAAAAAGACGTATGGGAAGATTGGAAAAAGAAACTGGATGATTATTACAATCAAAAAGATTATTCGGGAGAATATGCAGCAATATTAGCGATGCAGGATTATTTAAAAGGAAAGAATTTGCTTTTTTCGAAGAAAGAAAAAAAGCAAATGCGGGAAAAAATTGGGAAGAAATATCAATATAAAGCAGCATTCCTTTGGAGAATGCTGGAAATGCGATTTAATCGTAAGGGACATGAAGCATTTGTGTCATATCAGAAGATTTTGGAGAAAAATAAATGAAAATACAGAACATTATCAGTCCGTCAACAGAAAATTGTACAGAAGAAGCCCTATATTTTCGGAGATTTGGAGACGTAGAATATAGTCTGGCGCAGGAAAATATTATGTTAAAAAAAGAGGCGATGGTTTCGTTTGATACATATTTTAACGGTTTTTCTGCGAGTAAATGGTTTCAGTATACGACGGTGAAAAAGATCCGATTGAAAATAAAAGTAAAGGGAAAAATCCGATTGACGCTTTTTTATAAAGAAAAGCAGATGGGACAAATCTATACACAGATCGTGGAAGAAGCAGAATACGATACCGGAGGGAAAATTGCGGAAATCGAAAGCCTCTATCATTGTGAAAAAACACAGGGGATGTATGCTTTCAATATTCTTGCAATGGAAGACGACGTTGTATTTTATGGCGGAGAATATGATGCGGATTTTCTCGGAGAAGAGCAAAAAGTAAGATTGGCTATTGTGATCTGTACATTTAAAAGGGAAGAGTTCGTATATAAAAATATAAAAATGTTGAAGAAAAGATTTTTCGAAAATACGTGCTCAGAGATTGGAAAAAATCTTGCAGTCTATATTTCAGATAATGCAAAAAGTTTAAATCAGACAGAACTTGAATCAGAATATGTTCATATTTTTCCAAATAAAAATGTGGGCGGATCTGGGGGATTCACAAGAGGTCTGATCGAATGCTTAAAAAATCAAAAAACAGAAGAATTTACACATGTTTTACTTATGGATGACGATGTGATGATTCAACCGGAGTCAATTTTTCGTACATGGAGAATTTTAACGGTTTTAAAACCAGAGTTTTCCGATACTTATATCGGGGGCGCTATGCTGCGGCTTGATAAGCAATGGTACCAGACGGAATCGGGAGCATTGTGGAATGGCGGCAATTTGATCAGTCGAAAAGTGGGATTAGATTTACGGGATCTGGATGCCTGCCTTTACAACGAATTCGAAGAAAAGTGTGATTTTAATGCGTGGTGGTACTGTACAATTCCTATGAAATTTGTGAATGAAACGAATCTGCCTCTTCCATTATTTATTCGTGGGGATGATGTGGAATATGGACTTCGAAATATGAAAAATCTGATTCTTATGAATGGAATTTGCGTATGGCATGAACCGTTTGAATATAAATTTAGCTCTTCCATGTATTATTATATTTTTAGAAATCGACTGATTGATAACGCAATTCATGAGATTCCCTATTCTTACAAACAATTTCTAACAGAACTGAAAGAATGGTTTGTCAGAGAGTTGTTTACATATAGATTTAAAAATGCACAATTGCTTTTAGATGGGGCAAATGATTTTTTAAAAGGAATTGATTGGTTAATAGAACAAGATGGAGAAGCCTTGAATAGTAAAGTCATGGGAAAAGGCTATAAGATGCAGCTGATCAACGAATTAGAAGTGCCGTTTGATTTTCCGGTTTATGAGAGAACGATACATCTTTTTGAGGGGAGAATGCATCAGTTAAAACGAAAGCTATTATTTAACGGAATGTTTTTGAAAGCAAAAGGAGATGCGATCGTTCCGACGATCGAACCACATATTTTATATTTTTATAGAAAAGAACGTGTGTTGAATTATGACTTTATGAGTCGGAAAGGATTTGTCACATACAAAAATAATAAAGAGTTTTTCCGGCTGTATAAAGATTTTTTACATTTAAAAAAATTATGCAGGAAAAAATATGATATTGTACGGGCGGAATACCGGGAACGAGGAAGAGAAGTGATGAATCTGGAGTTTTGGAGCCGATATTTGGAAATTGATTCAAAGGAAAAGGACGGTGAAAATAAATCGTGAGGAAAGAAACAGTCAATGCAAAAGTGACAGAAGCGCAATGTACCGGATGCGGCGCTTGTAAGAATGTGTGTCCGGTTTCGGCAATTTCCATGAAGGCAGATACGGAAGGATTTCTTTATCCCAATGTGAAAGAAACGCAGTGCATCGAATGTGGAAAATGTCTCATGGTATGTCCGGTATTAGTGGATAACAATTCCAATAGTTCTACTCCGGAAATCTGGGCAGTCCGTGCATCAGATGATTTGCGGGCGGTGAGTTCTTCAGGCGGCGTATTTACAATACTGGCAGAATATATTCTGGAAGAAAAAGGACTTGTCTGTGGCGCGGCATATGATACGGAGATGAATGTACATCATATGTTGGTAGAAAAAAAAGAAGATTTGAAAAAACTTCGTGGATCAAAATATGTTCAAAGTGATGTCAGAGATGTATACCAGAAGATTTATACGGAATTGAAGAATGGAAGAACGGTTTTGTTTACCGGCACTCCGTGTCAAAATGCGGCTTTACGAAATGTAGTGGGGGAGCAGGAAAAGCTGGTGCAGGTCGACCTTATCTGTCATGGGGTTCCGTCCCAGACACTCTTTACACAATACTTATCGGAAGTGGCGGATGGAAAAAAAATAAAAACGGTAAATTTTAGGAATAAACAGTTTGGATGGCAGTCAGGGAAAGTTCAGATTCAGTTTGAAGATCAGAGCGAATACATAGGTACAACACAGAATGATCCCTATGAAGTAGGATTCTATCGGAATCTTACGTTGCAAAAATGTTGTTCCGATTGTAAATTTTCAGAATACCCAAGAGAAGGTGACCTGTCGATCGGAGACTTCTGGGGAATCTCAGATATTGATAGAAAGCAGAATGACGGAAAAGGAACGTCGATTGTTTTTGTAAATAACCAAAAGGGAGAGCGTGTGTTTTCAGCAATCCAAAAAAGATTTTACAAGACACAATCCTATCCTTTTCAGGAAATAGGCGGGAAAATAAAAAACCGTGTTCATGCAAAATATCCACCCAATATAAAAAGGGAGAAATTTTTTCAGGAACTTAAAAAAAGGCATAATGTTTATCAGGCAGTAAAAGAAACACTTCCAAACGGAATTGAACAAAAAAAGATTGTAAGCGGAAAAATATTTGACGTCGGATTGGTGTCAAATTATCTTGCTGTAAATTTTGGAGGATCTTTGACACAGTACGCACTGTATCGAACGATCAAAAAAATGGGATATTCTGTGGGGATGATTGGAAGACCGCTTTCTTCGTGGGGAAAAGCGGATCATGCAAATCTTTCCAAGATGTATTTGGAATGTCCTTACGATGAAATCGATCTGCTTCCGCGGATGAATACACGGGAGGATATGGAGGCACTGAATAATGTGTGCCGCCAGTTCGTTGTTGGTTCCGATCAACTTTTTCAATATACACTTTATCGTGATTTAGATAAGTTTGTGTCATTATCATGGGCGAAAGACCGAAAAAAAAAGATCGCATATGCGGCATCATTCGGACATGGAAAAATTTGGGGAGATGTGGATGAACTGGCAGAAATGGGATATTTCCTCCATAAATATGATGCGTTTTCGGTAAGGGAAAAAGATGCGGTGGCGCTTTGTAAACGACATTTTGCTGTGGATGCAGAATGGGTGTTAGATCCGGTTTTTTTATGTGATAAAGAAGTATATCGTGAATTGGCGCAAAAATCGAAGCGAAAACGAAAAGAACATTATATTGCATCCTATATATTAGATCCGTCAATGGATAAGCAGAAAATACTGAAAAGGATCGGAAAAGAACTGGACCTGCCGATCGAAGTTTATTCCGAAATGTCACATTCAAAAGAATATGTCGCTCCGTTGGGAGATTTGGATGTTGTGCATCTGAAAGTGGAAGAACGTTTGGACAGCATTATGAATTGTGACTACTTTGTAACAGATTCATTCCATGGAACTTGTTTTGCCATCATTATGGGGAAACCATTTCTCTCTATTTTGAATACAAAAAGAGGCGGCAGCAGGTTCACATCGTTGTTGGAACTGTTCGGTTTAGAAGCGCGATTGATTAAAAACAGTAAAGAACTGGAAAAAAATGTTCCGGCAGTTATAGCGGATATTGATTATACCGCAGTTCATAAAATTCTCGAAAAAGAGAAACAAAGATGTACTCAATGGCTGCTGGCCCAGTTGAAAACCCCTAAAAAAAATCTGTATTCAGACTATGACATGATGAAGAAGTTGATTGAGGAGCAAAAACGGACTATTTCGCAGCTTTATAGCGAAATGATGGAGTTGGCGCGTATGGTTGGAAAAGAGGGACGTTATATTACAGATATAGAAAAATATCTGGATTATCTTTTCCGAGTGCGTAAGAAATATCAAATACTCATTGCAGTAAAAGATACGCCCGGATTAGCGGTAAGTGAGAATGTCAGTGAAAAATTTCAGAAATTGGGTATACGAGAAAAACTGGTTGGAAAACATGGAAGAAGTTTTGCAGCCGTAATTGACGGTGGAGAGAATATATATGAAGAAATGGGACAGGAACTTTCACCGATCGAGACGGAACTTCATTTGGAAGATGCAGAACTTCGCTTGGTCAGCAGAGTGTTTTTAAACGGAAACGAAGCTGTCATTAAATACAATGGAATAGATTATGCGGTGAATGAACGGGGATTTAATATTGTCCTGATTGAGAAAGAGAGTGGGATAGTAGAGGATTCGGTGTGTTTTGACACACATTTACCGGATTATAAGTGTTATCGGAGAAAATAAGTTAGGAGAAGAGAAAGGAGTTTGGGTGTGAGGTATGCGAAAGAAAAAGTATCAAGACAATAAGACGAATATAACAAACACAATGGGGACAAGAAAAAAGGAGGATATAGTTCAGCCAGAAGAATATCCTGATTGTGGTCTGGATAAACTGGATGATTGCGATACGTTGATTGCCAGTTTATGGTATGGATTAAACTATGGATCTATTTTGTCAGCATATGCATTGTACAAAGTGGTGGAAAAATTAGGCAGAAAGCCGGTTTTGTTAAATAAACCGAAAGAATTGTGGACAACACATTATGATAATCCAGATGGCATTGCAGGAAAATTAATACATAGATATTGTAATGTTGCTAAACGGGAAATAGAGGATAAAGAACTTAAAAAATGTGATATGTTTTTAGCCGGTCCGGATGTATTGTGGAATTATGATCTTTGCGGAAAGGAAACAGGGGATTTCTTTTTCGGCGGATGTGTCGCACCGGAAATAACTAAGATTTCTTGCGCCTCGTCATTTGGAAAAGTTCAGGGGAATTCTGCAGAACAAGTGGAGTTATTAAAGGTGGGAAAGCAACTGTCTTCGTTTCAAGGAGTTTCAGTGAGAAACGGATATGATGCGGGTGTTTGCCAGCGGCAATTTCAATGTGAAGCAGAGATTATCTTGGATCCTGTATTTTTGTGTGAGATGTCTGCGTATGAAGAATTAATAAAAAATGCGCATTTTGATGCGAAAGAACCGTATATATTTACATACATTGAGCATGGAAATGAACAGATAAAAAAATATATTGAAGCGGGGATGCAAATCAAGAATTTGGAGAGCCGCAATTATATTGATATTAATCGTTTTCCTGAATCATCGAAAGAATTGGGATTGGATGTAACATTTCATGTGATGGCGGATGATTGGTTATGTTCGATCTGGAATAGTGATTATGTTGTAACAGATTCCTATTATGGTGTATGTTTTGCAATTTTATTTCACAAACCATTTTCTGTTCTTGTACCTTCCGATTTCAAAAGAAAGAATGAATTTAGAGAATTATTAAGTTGGTTTGAATTGGAAGAACGGATGGTTCCTTGTGATGAAAAGACGGATTTGAGAGACTATTTCTATTTGTATCGAAAAGAAATTCGTTATGCGAGAGCAGATCGGAAATTACAAAAACTTCAGGACGAATCAATGCGATGGTTAGAGGAACACATCGCGAAATAGGAAATGAGGGGAAAGATGAAAAAGATAAAATTTAAATTACAAAATCTTATATTTACAGAAAAATATGGGTTGGATGAACATTGGTGGATGCAATACAGGACAAGAAATGGAAGAAGAATGATACATGATAACAAGAAATCTTGTCATATTCTTTCTGCGAATGATACAATCGATTGTTTTACATATTTGAACTCTATTACGATCCGTAAGTGGCGAAAATATACGCAAATAGATGATGTTACATTGAATTTAAAAGTGAAAGGAACTTTTGATATTCAGCTATTTGGTCATTACAGGGAAAGCGGTGATATAAAAAAAGAGTGGATTGGAGAAAAGCAGCGTTTTTATTGTCCGGAAATTACAGAAATATCAATCTCATATCCAAAAAATCTGAATAGTGAAGTTGCAGCGTTTTATCTGGCGGCATTGTCAGACGTTGAAATATATGAGGGATATTACTCAACATTTGTGGATCGGGATGCGATTCGTAATGTAGAAATTTCGATTGCATCTACAACATTTCGTAAAGAAGAATATATTGAGAATAATATTCATGTTCTGGAACGTGAATTATTCTATTCCGATGAGCAGGCAGGTCAGCATATTACTTTACGGATTGTAGATAATGGCAGGACATTGGATCAGGAAAAATATGAGAGCGAATATATTCACATATATCCGAACCAAAATGTTGGAGGGGCAGGAGGATTTACGCGAGGTATACTTGAATCTATGTCTGCGGAGAAAAAGCCAACGCATATTATTTTGATGGATGATGATGTGAAAATTCTTCCGGAAAGTCTGATCCGTACATATACATTATTGTCTTTGATAAAGCCGGAATACGATACTCATTTTATCAGTGGCGCGATGCTGTTTATGGAACACATGAATATTCAGCATGAAGACGTAGGATATGTACATAAAGATGGTTCATTTGGTCCAAGAAAACCGGGAATGCAGTTACATTTATGGGATCATGTATTTATGAATGAAGAAGAATATGAACCGATGCCGGATTCGTATGCTGGATGGTGGTATTGCTGTATTCCGGTAAAAACAATGGATATGAGTGATTTGCCAATTCCACTATTTATTCGTGGAGATGACGTAGAATATAGCGTAAAACAACACGCACAATTTATTACGTTGAATGGAATTTGTATTTGGCATAAAGGGTTTGCAAATAAATATAACGCGGCGTTGGAATTATATCTTGTACATCGGAACAGCTTTATTACACAGGCAATGAGTGGAATTTGTGAAGATATTGATTTTATGGAGCGAATTGATGCATTTTTCTGGAAAGAACTAAAACGCTTGAGCTACCAAAGCTGTGAATTGCTTCTTGATGCTGTGGAAGATTATTTAAATGGACCGGAATTTATGATGACTCCTCAAGGTGAACGTATCATGAAAGAGCAAGGGGCAAAAAATGAAAAAATGCATGATATTCGTGATTTCAGAGAACTGAATCTGGACATGGGACATGTATTTGACGGAATTTATGATGAAGCAGAATTAAGAGGATTTAAGAAGTTTTGGTATAATTTGACATGTAACGGTCATATCGGACCAAACTGGCTTTTGAAAAAAGAGATAGGGGTGATACCTTATGATTGGTTCGAAGCACCTGCAAAGCAGTATATGAAGAAAGAACTGCTTGCAGTAAATCCGGTAGAAAAAACAGCATATTTAAGAGTACGATCCAGAAAAAGGTATCTGGAATTAATAAAAAGAAGAAAGAAATTAATGAAAAGATATAAAACACAGGGAAAACAGATTGCCGAGCAATACAGAAAAGCCTCAGAAACATTGAAAGGTGAAAAATTCTGGAAAGAATATTTGGGAATGTAAGAACGGAGGAAGCGAAATGAGTGAAAATTCGTTAATAAATAAGAGAGAGTTTAGCGCTTATCTTGATGAATTAAAACAATTAAAAAACTGTATTGTAATTATGGCAGTACGAGATACAATTGTAACTTCTCCAATAAAAACGAATATAAATGAAGAGGAATATAGTAAACTGCAAACTTTAGGACTCAGTCAGTTAAGAACAGATAATATTGCACAACAGTTTTGGAGCGGATATGCGGCAGTGATTTCTAATGGAAAAGTCATATATGAAAAATTAGATGAAAAAAGAGAAGATGTCGAATATAAAACATTAATAGATGGAATAGACATTCAGATCTTGAGTTCTCCGTATAAAAAAATGGATCGGGCATCTATTATTGTAGAGGGAAAAGAAGTGGCAGTGGATCAAAGAGGGCTTAATATTGTTGTAATTGATAGTAAGAAAAAATCAGTAATTGATTCTGTTGTTTTTGACACATGGGAAGAAAAAATAGGCATTACAAGGAAAAGTATAAAGGACGATTATAATATGACTGAAATGGAACAGAAACATTATGATGTTGGCATATTTGGACTCTGGTATGGCAGAAATTATGGAAGTATGGTTACATATTTTGCCTTGGATGAAGTTCTCAAGGGCATGGGGTATTCTACTGTTATGATAAAAAATCCGCTTGGACGTGAAGGGATAAATTTAGAGACATTGCCGAAATCTCATTCCTTACGTTTTGCAGAAAAGCACTATGAAATTACTCCATTGTATAATCTGAATGAAATGTTTAAATTAAATCGTATGTGTGATAAGTTTGTTCTTGGTTCAGATCAAATGTGGAATTATGGATTGAGTAAGCCTTATCGTCAGTCATATTATTTTGATTTTGTCGAGGATGACAAGAAAGCTATTTCGTATGCTACATCTTTCGGAAAGGATACTTATAATGCACCAGAGGAATATGCAAATGAAGTACAGAAAAATCTTGCCAGATTTACGGCTATATCTGTACGAGATGATTTTTCAAAGAGAATTTGTGCAGAGAATTTTGGAATAAAAGCAGAGCAGGTGTTAGATTCTGTATTCTTATGTCCTCTTGAGAAGTATGAAGAATTAACGCAGGAATGCACAAATATACGAAAAGATTTTCTGTTTGCTTATATATTAGATCCAAGACCGGAGTTTGGAGAAGAAATCAAAAAGATTGCAGAAAAAACAGAAAAAAATGTAATTGTTATATTCAATGAGGGTGATAATAAAGCTGAAGCAAAAAAGAAATTAGCATTGGATTATAAAAATGTGGAGTATTGGGATGAAGCTACGCTTAATGAATGGCTATATTGTTTTAAAAATGCAGATTTTGTTATTACAGATTCTTTCCATGGTTCTGTTTTTGCAAGTATTTTTTCGAATGAGTTTATTGTAAAGAAAAATTTTGGCAGAGGCGGTGGACGCTTTGATTGCCTTATGGATCAACTAGGGTTAAGAAATCGTATGGTTGAAAAGATTTCCGATATTAGTACGCTTTTTGAACATGTATGGTTGAAAGATAAGATAGATTATCATGCTGTACAAGAACGTTTGCAGCCAGAGATTGATAAAAGTTATAAATGGTTTAAAGATGCATTGGAGTTACCAAAGGAGAAATTGCCACCAGTTGTTTTAGCAGATAAGACAGTAACAACTCCGGCTATTTGGAAAAATATAAAGTGTACAGGGTGTGGCGCGTGTTCAAATGTATGTCCGGCAGATGCGATTACAATGCTACCGAATAAGGATGGGTTTTTGAACCCAAGTGTCGATTATGACAAATGTATTAATTGTGGATTATGTGAGAAAAAATGTGTTGCATTACATCCAAAATATGAGAATTATTCAAAACCGGAATGTTATGCATTTTGGGCATCTGACGAAGTAAGAGAGATGAGTTCTTCTGGTGGAGTATTTACAGTTGCTGCAGAATATATTCTTAATAAAGGTGGATATGTGGCGGGGACGATTTATAATGAAGACTATAGTGTAAAGCACACCATTATTCATAGTAAAGACGAACTTTGGAAAATGCGCGGTTCTAAGTATATGCAGAGTGATGTACAGAAAGTTTATAGAGATGTCAAGGCTTTGCTTAATCAAGGGAAATTAGTACTCTTTACAGGACTGCCATGCCATATTGCCGCATTGTATTCATGTCTTGGAGGTAGAAAATATAAGAATTTGTATACTATAGATTTAGTATGTCATGGAATTACTTCGCAAAAAGTCTTTGATAAGTTTCATGCGGATGTGCTTGAAGGAAAGAAATTAACAGATCTCCAATTTAAAGCAAAACAACCGTGGGGATGGCATGCTGGAACGAATGCAAAATTTGAAGACGGAACAAGTTATTCGGTTCCATTGGAGCGATGTCCATATTTTATTGCGTACCTTAAGTGTATTTCTAAGAACACAACATGCGGTGAGTGTCAATTTAATAAATTACCAAGACAGGCAGATCTTTCCATAGGAGATTTCTGGGGCATTAATAAGTACAATGCTGAGTACAACGATCAAAAAGGAACAAGTGAAATACTTGTAAATAGTGAGCGCGGTGCAGAACTCTTAGAAGAACTTAGAGGGGCTGCAAAGTTAATGAAGCCAGTTCCACTTGAGATAGCTTTGAATGGTAATCACGTTATGAAAAAACCATATCGTATGCATAAAAACAGAAACTATTTCTTTAAGCATTTGGATGATACAGACTTTAAAGAACTTACATTATCTTGTTTTCGGGATGATTTTAGCAAACAAGAAGAAAAAATATTGAAAGATATTAGCCCCAATATGCATAATTTGCATTATTTGGGAAAAATTGTAGCGGAAAATGCTAAAGGAAGAAAAGTGGTTGCATGGGGAGATGGAAAAGTATCAAAAAAAATATTTAAAAAATATTTTGATATAGATATTGCGTTTACTGTTTTTGCATATGGACATCCGGTGAATGGAACTACAACTAGAGCAATTGAATCCTTAAAAGGAAAAAGCAATGAATATTATATTGTTAGCTTGGGACATGCATGGGATGCAAAAGCTGAAAAACTATTGAAAGACTTAGGATTTCAAAATGAAAAAGATTATATTTTCCGTGTTCATAAACCAATAGTGCTTGAAAATTATGATTTATCAAAAGGAAATTATTCAGATATATATGGAAATCGAATTACCGGAACCTCAGGTATACTGAAAAAGGTTGTATTTAGAGGGTTAAACAGTCGTATTGAGCTTGGTAAAGGAATTCATATTGGAAAGAGTCTAAATTTCGATATGGATACAAATGCATTGGTTGAAATTGGCGATGGTTGTCGATTTGCGTTTGATGTTACATTTGAATTGAAAGGGAATGTTATACCATTATCTACAGTAAAAATCGGTAAAAAATGTCGTTTCTTAGATGCACTTTTTAGAGTATACGGACATGCTCAGAATTCATCGATTATTATAGGTGATGAAAGTAGTTTTGAATCCAATTTGGATATGCATGCAAATGCCGGTAAAAAGTTAATTATAGGTCGTGATTGTATGTTTTCACATGATATCAGTGTTTGGGCTGGAGATGGACATACATTGTTTGATGTGACTACGGGAAAAAATACAAATAGCGATTACGATAATCTTCCTGAATACAAGAACAAAATTGTATTAGGTGATCATGTTTGGGTTGGAAAAGGTGCATTTATTTTGGCAGGAACTAACATAGATACAGGAAGTGTTGTGGGTGCGCAAAGTGTAGTGAAAGGCACATATCCTAACAACTGTGTTATCGCAGGAAATCCGGCAAAACTTGTCAAATATGATACTGCATGGAGCAGAGATATTGTGACAACAGATATTAAGCGATGTGGATCAGACGAATATGTAAAGTTGACAAATAGATCAGGTGAAAAAACAACTGCTAGTGTAATTGAAAAAAGTGGGATAATTGATAAAAATAAGATTCAAAATTGGTTAGTTACAGGAGGGAGTACAGGGTTCGGGAGAGCATTAGTAATTCGACTTCATGAATTAGGATATAAAGTTGTAGCAACGAGCCGTGATATTTCAAAATTGAAAGAGTTACCTAGAGGGATAGTGAAATTGCAAGTAGATGTTACAGATATTGATTCTTGTAGAGAAGCTATAAAGATGGCAATTGAACAGTTAGGAAAAATAGATGTACTGGTAAATAATGCAGGATTATCTCATACATCAAGTTTTGAAGAAACACCTGAAGAGATAGAAGAACAAATCATGGCGACTAATTATTGGGGAGTGTCGAACATGGTAAAGTCTATAATTCCATATATGCGAATGAATAGAAATGGTACGGTAATTAATATTTCATCGGCAAGTGGTTTTAGGGCACGAAATTTTGGCTCTCATTATGTTGCATCTAAATTTGCAGTAGATAATTTGACTAAAAACTTAAAATTTGAATGCCAAAAGTTTATGCGCTTTATGGCAGTAGAATTAGGTGGAATTAATACAGGACTTATTAAAAGACAAACGGTAATACACACGCAAATAGATGAGTATAAAAATTTACCTCAATTGTATCCATATGAGCGGAAATATGTAAATAAGATTGGAAAAACAGTTGATGCAGTTATTGAAACAGTCAATCACAAAGAATTACCTCGTGATTTAATTTTAGGATGGGATGCATACCAACAATTTCCACAGGTTATGCGAGTTTTTGACGAAGAGACTGAAAAATATAAAAATGTTTCAATATCTACAGATTTAGCTAAAAAAGATAATATAAGTTTGAAAGATATTACGTTGCCAAGAAATAAAAAGTTGAAAATGCAGAATTGGTTGATTACAGGAGCCAGTGGTGGTTGTGGGAAAGTCTTAGCATTAAGGTTAAAGAAATTGGGGTATACCGTTGCGGTAACAAGTCGAGATATGTCAAGGTTGGAATCAATGCCAGAAGGGATTTATAAAATAGAATCCCAACTTGATAGTAGTGATACATGTGAGAAAGCTATTCAAACAGCGATTGATATGATGGGCTCAGTGGATGTTTTAGTAAATAATGCGACAAGTAATTGCTGGAGCAGTTTTGAAGAATGTCCGGATGATATTATGGAAAAAGTGTTTAATGTTAATTACACAATTCCTAAAAATATGATGAGAGCAGTGTTACCACATATGAGAACAAATAAGAATGGAACGGTAATTAATATTACCTCCATCGCTGGAATTCAGCCAAGAGCCAGAGTTTCTACATATTCGGCAGCAAAAGCAGCGCTAGAAGGGCTCACACGAACATTGAAATCTGAATGTCAGAGATTTGCCAGGTTTATGGCAGTTGAATTTGTTTGTATGAGGACTGGAATAATGATTCATAATCCAGTAATAGATACACAGATTGAAGATTATAAAAATTTAGGTAGATATACACAGGAGGTGCCAACTATACCTAATCGTAAAGATATTGCAGCTCAACAAATAATTAACGTAGCGAATCAGGATATACTTCCTCAGTCGTTATTGATTGGCACGGAGTCATATTTAGTGGCTCGAAACGAAATAAAACGTGCAAAAGAAGAATTTGAAAAATATAAAGAAATAACTTTATCAGTTTGTGATCCGAAATAATGTTATAAAAGAAAATTGGAGGAAGATTATGAAATACGATTATTTAATCGTGGGCGCCGGACTTTTCGGTTCAGTGTTTGCCCATGAAGCAAAGAAAAAAGGAAAAACTTGTCTTGTGATCGATAAGCGTGACCACATTGCAGGAAACATTTACTGCGAAGAAATTGAGGGAATCAACGTACATAAGTATGGCGCACATATTTTCCATACATCCAACAAAAAAGTATGGGAGTACATTAATCAGTTTGCAGAGTTTAACAATTATATTAATTCCCCAATTGCTGTATATAAGGACGAGCTTTATAATCTGCCGTTTAATATGAATACATTCAGCAAGATGTGGAATATCCGCACACCACAGGAAGCCAAAGAAAAGATTGCCCGGCAAGTTGCAGAAACAGGGATTACGGAGCCAAAGAATTTAGAAGAACAAGGGCTTTCTCTTGTCGGAAAAGACGTTTTTGAAAAACTGGTAAAAGGATATACGGAAAAGCAGTGGGGAAGAGACTGCAAAGATCTTCCGGCATTTATCATCAAACGTCTGCCGGTTCGTTTCACTTATGATAATAATTATTTTAATGATCGTTTTCAGGGAATTCCAATGGGCGGTTACACAAAGATCGTGGAAAAAATGCTGGATGGTGTTGACGTGAAAACAAGTACGGATTATTTCACATTTATCAAGGAGAATCAGGATATTGCAGAGAAAATTGTATTTACAGGAATGATCGATGAATATTTCGGATATAAACTTGGCGCATTGGAATATCGATCCGTTCGTTTCGAGACAGAAGTACTGGATACAGATAATTATCAGGGAAATGCAGTTGTAAACTATACAGAGAGAGAAGTGCCTTATACTCGTATTATCGAACATAAGCATTTTGAGTTTGGAAAGCAAGAAAAAACGGTAATCTCCAGAGAGTATTCTTCCGAGTGGCATGTTGGAATGGAGCCTTATTATCCGGTAAATAATGAGACGAATAATGCTTTGTTTGAGAAATATAAAGAGCTGGCAGAAAAGGAAGAAAATGTAATCTTCGGAGGACGTCTTGGTAATTACAAATATTACGATATGGATAAAGTTATAGAAGCAGCTCTTGAAGTTTGTGAGGGAGAACTGGTATAATAGCTTCAAAAAGGAAAATTACGTTAATAGAAAAGCACGGGAGGGTTTTAAGATGAAGACCGCATTGGTTATTATGGCAGCAGGAATTGGATCACGATTCGGGGGAGGCATCAAGCAGCTTGAACCGGTTGGACCAAACGGCGAGATCATCATGGATTATTCGATTCATGATGCGGTAGAGGCTGGATTTGATAAGATCGTATTTATCATCCGTAAAGATATTGAGAAAGATTTCAGAGAAGCAATCGGAAATCGTATGGAAGAGCTTTGCGCGGCGAAAGGTGTGGAGATCGGTTATGCATTTCAGGAAATGTCGGATATTCCACATGGATTTTCTGTTCCGAAAGGACGGAAAAAACCGTGGGGAACCGGTCAGGCAGTCCTTGCATGCAAAGATATTGTAAAAGAGCCGTTTGCAGTGATCAATGCAGATGACTATTATGGAAAAGAAGCATTTGTAAAAATCCATGAGTTTTTACAGGATTATACACCGGATCGTGCAAATGCATTTTGTATGGCAGGTTTTATCCTGAAAAATACATTGAGCGAAAATGGCGGTGTTACAAGAGGTGTATGCAAAGTAGATTCTGACGGATTCTTGACCGGAGTGGACGAGACTTCCAATATCGTAAAGACGGCAGATGGTGCAGCGGTAGAAGCAGACGGCAACTTATCTCCAATTGATGAATTGTCAAATGTTTCGATGAATATGTGGGGCTTGACGCCGGAGTTTATCTCGATGCTGGAAGAGGGATTTTCGGTATTTTTTGAGAATATGGAGGGTAATGAGGAGAAAGCAGAGTACCTTCTTCCGATTTACATTGACGAATTGCTTCAGGAAGATTTGGTAAGTGTCAAAGTGTTGGAAACTGCAGATCGTTGGTTTGGTGTTACATACAAAGAGGACAAGCCGGTTGTAGTCGATTCTTTCCGGAAATTGATCGAAGACGGTATTTATCAGGCTGATCTGTTTGCAGATTGGAAAAAGTAAGCGAATAATAAAAAAATAAAAACGAAAGAAAAGCAATTTCCGGGTAGGATCTGATCGGAACAGATTCCATCCGGAGATTTATTTTAGAGGTGTAGAATATGATTAATCCGATTACAGTAATGAAAATGTTGAATGAGCGTCATCAGTTTATTCAGAATCATCCGGATTTTTATCCGTTCTTAAAGGAGAATTTCGGTGAAGGGATCGAGCCGGGGACATTGATCGAAGTAACCGTAAAGCATCCGGGAGAGGAGCAGGAACGGAAAGTGACGATGGAAGTGCAGGGGACAGAACGGGCATTTTTTAAGGCTGCACAGGAGATATTGGGATAAGAAAGTGAAGAAAGTGAAGAAAGTGCATATCATTTTTTAAGGGAACATGCTATACTATATTCCGTAGAATTCCTCTGTATATAGGAGGAAATATATGGGAAGAAAGTTAAGGGAACTTACAATAAAAGATGATTTTATGTTTGGTGCGGTGATGTCCGATCCGGAAAACTGCAGGGAATTGTTGGAGATGATTCTTGGTATTTCTATTGACCGGATTGAAGTGAGCAAGGAAAAGAGTATGGTTTATCATCCGGAATATAAAGGCGTTCGTTTGGATGTGTATGCGAGGGATGAGAAGAATACTTGTTACAATGTAGAAATGCAGGCATCACGAAGACCGGTACTTGGAAAAAGAAGCCGTTATTATCAAAGCCAGATGGACATGGAGATGCTGCAAAGTGGCAGAGACTATGAAGAACTGCCGAAAAGTTTTGTGGTGTTTATTTGTGATTTTGATCCATTTGGAAAAGAACTCTATCGTTACACATTCAAGATGAAATGTGAAGAAGATGTCAATGTAGAATTGGAAGATGCAAGGCAGATTATTTTTCTGAGTACGCAAGGGAAGAATCGGGAGGAAGTTCCGAAAGAACTGGTGACATTTTTGGAATATGTGAAAGCGGATTTAGAAGAAAGTCAGAAAGATTTTCATAATTCTTATGTCCGCAGACTTCAGGATTCAGTTCAAAGAGTAAAAGCAAACCGGGAAATGGAGGAGCGTTTTATGCTTTTGGAAGAAAAATTGAAGGAAGAACGTGCCGAAGGTGAAAAGATAGGATGGAAGCTAGGTCAGACACAAGGCGCGCGTGACATGTTATTAAAAATGTTGGAAATTTTAGGGGAGATTCCGGAACCGATCAGAGAGAGGATTACTTCTGTATCGGAGCAGGAAATATTGACGGATTGGGCAAAAATAGCAGTTCAATCGGCATCTATGGAAGAGTTCGTAAAGAAAATTTCTGAATAAGTTCAATTTCATTTTATGATGAGTCTGTAAGTCCCGGATGATCGAAAAGGATGATCCGGGATTCGTGTCAAAAAGTCAATGCCGTTTCAGGCAAAGTTCAGAACATACAGAGGAATTCTATATAAAAATAAATAAAGTAATAAATAAAGAATCAGCTAGAGGACATAAACTAAACGTATCATTTTTTAAGGGAACATGCTATACTATATTCTGTAGAATTCCTCTGTATATAGGAGGAAATATATGGGAAGAAAGTTAAGGGAACTTACAATAAAAGATGATTTTATGTTTGGTGCGGTGATGTCCGATCCGGAAAACTGCAGGGAATTGTTGGAGATGATTCTTGGTATTTCTATTGACCGGATTGAAGTGAGCAAGGAAAAGAGTATGGTTTATCATCCGGAATATAAAGGCGTTCGTTTGGATGTGTATGCGAGGGATGAGAAGAATACTTGTTACAATGTAGAAATGCAGGCATCACGAAGACCGGTACTTGGAAAAAGAAGCCGTTATTATCAAAGCCAGATGGACATGGAGATGCTGCAAAGTGGCAGAGACTATGAAGAACTGCCGAAAAGTTTTGTGGTGTTTATTTGTGATTTTGATCCATTTGGAAAAGAACTCTATCGTTACACATTCAAGATGAAATGTGAAGAAGATGTCAATGTAGAATTGGAAGATGCAAGGCAGATTATTTTTCTGAGTACGCAAGGGAAGAATCGGGAGGAAGTTCCGAAAGAACTGGTGACATTTTTGGAATATGTGAAAGCGGATTTAGAAGAAAGTCAGAAAGATTTTCATAATTCTTATGTCCGCAGACTTCAGGATTCAGTTCAAAGAGTAAAAGCAAACCGGGAAATGGAGGAGCGTTTTATGCTTTTGGAAGAAAAATTGAAGGAAGAACGTGCCGAAGGTGAAAAGATAGGATGGAAGCTAGGTCAGACACAAGGCGCGCGTGACATGTTATTAAAAATGTTGGAAATTTTAGGGGAGATTCCGGAACCGATCAGAGAGAGGATTACTTCTGTATCGGAGCAGGAAATATTGACGGATTGGGCAAAAATAGCAGTTCAATCGGCATCTATGGAAGAGTTCGTAAAGAAAATTTCTGAATAAGTTCAATCTCATTTTATGATGAGTCTGTAAGTCCCGGATGATCGAAAATGATGCTCCGGGATTCGTGTCAAAAAGTCAATGCCGTTTCGGGCAAAGTTCAGAACATACAGAGGAATTCTATCAAAGGAAAATGTAGAGTATTCGTGAGTCTGCCAGACCGCTTTCAAAACAAATTGTATAAAGACACTATGAAAGAAGAACTCTGCCAGGGAAACAAAGCGGAATCGCCGAGTGAAGATAGCAGAAAATATAGCAAATCAGTCGGGGCTGTGATAAAATACAGGCATAGTATTTTATCACAGCCCCGCTTTATGATGAATGAAAAATCTTCGGGCGGCAGGGCAAAAGGAGGCGGAAGATGGGCGGTGAAAAGAAAGAACCACTTCACAAAAGTTTCGGATATGCCTGGGAGGGGATCACCGCGGTCATAAAAAAAGAGCGGAACATGAAGATCCATTGCTGTGTGATGATCCTTGTCATTTTGGCGGGGGCAATCTTTCGGATTGCCGCATGGAAGTGGTGTATCTGCTTTTGTTTGTTCGGTCTGGTTATGTCGCTGGAAATCGTAAATACTGCAGTGGAAGCCGTTGTGGATCTTGTGACCGAAGAGCGGAAACCGCTTGCGAAACTGGCGAAAGATGCGGCGGCAGGCGCAGTTCTTCTTGCGGCGATAATGGCAGTGATCGCAGGGCTGATCCTGTTTGTCCCGGAGGGACTGGAATTTTTGTGTATGGTCCTTAAGTAGAGCGAAGTTCGGGCAAAAAAGAGGAGGAAGCCGATAGCAGAGTAAAGTTCGGACAGAAAAGGCAAATCAGAAAATATGAATCAGAAAATACGAATCAGAAAATACGGAGGAGAAGAAAATTATGGATGGAATCGGAGAAAACATTAAAAAAATATTATTAGCAGGAATCGGAGCGGTTGCGACAACGACAGAGAAATCCAAAGAGCTTCTGGATGAGATGGTGAAAAAGGGTGAATTGACCGTCGAACAGGGAAAGGTTCTGAATGAGGAGCTGAAACACAATATTAAGAAGACGATGAAAGAGAAAGTCAATGTTTCCGTGAAAGTGTCGGATCCGGAGGAACTGGACGAGCTGCTGGAGAAGATGACACCCGAACAGATTACTCGATTAAAAGAGCGGCTGAGCCAGCTTGATCAGCAGGAGGAAGAACCGGAAGCTGAAAAAACGGATACTTCCGAGATGGAAAACGTACCATTGGATGAGAAAGGTGCGGAGAATGTAAAGGAAGCGAGTGAGGATGAGTAAGCAGGAAGCTCCGGAATACAAGGGACGATTGAGGGAGATAACCGCTGTACTGCGGAAACATGGCATTACCCGGGGGGTTACGCCGGAAAAGCTGCGGCTGATCTTGGAAGATCTGGGACCAACGTACATTAAGCTGGGACAGATCATGTCGATGCATTCGGATATTCTTCCGAAGCGGTACTGCGAAGAACTTATGCGCCTGCGGTCTGAGGTGGCGCCGATGCCGTTTGTGGAAGTGGCGCGGGTTCTGGAAGACGCTTATGGAGTTTCATGGGATGTGATCTTTCAAAAGATCGAAGAGACACCTCTCGGAGCTGCTTCGATCGCACAGGTACACCGCGCAGTACTTCAGGACGGCAGTCAGGTTGTGATCAAGGTGCAGCGCAGGGGGATCTATGAGACGATGGCGAGAGATATCGCGCTGCTGAAAAAAGCAGTTCGACTTCTGCCGCCGGTCAGTTTAAAAGGCATGGTCGATCTGGACATGGTTCTGGATGAATTATGGAGTGTCACGCGGGAAGAGATGAATTTCCTGACGGAAGCTGCCAATATGGAAGAATTCCGAAAACAGAATGAAGAAGTTGTATTCGTTGGCGTCCCGAAACTGTATCAGGAATATACGACGACGCATGTGCTTGTCATGGAATATATTGACGGCATTGGGATTGACGACAAGGAAACGCTACGTACGAACGGCTATGATCTTGATGAGATCGGAAGTAAACTGGCAGATAACTTTATCAGGCAAGTGATCGAGGATGGTTTTTTTCATGCGGATCCGCATCCGGGAAATCTTCGCGTACGGGACGGCAAGATCATCTGGATCGATATGGGGATGATGGGACGTCTGACGGAACGGGACAGGCAGCAGCTTGAAATGGCAGTCCGCGGTGTGGCGGCAAAAGATATCAGCATGATCCAGGAAGCGGTGATGGCGCTTGGAGAATTTAAAGAACAGCCGGATCCGAGTATTTTATATGAAAGCATCAGCGCGATGTTTGTCAAATATGGCACGATGGATATGGGGCAGATCGATGTGGCGGAAATTCTTATGGACATGATGGATGTGATGAAAGAAAATAAGATCGTCATGCCGCACGGACTCACGATGCTGGCTCGTGGGCTGACGCATATGGAGGGCGTACTGGCAGATATTTCTCCGGAGATCAATATGGTGGAGATTGCGGCGGCAAGGATGAAAGATCGGATTTTTCGGACAGAAGACTGGAAAAAGACATTGAAAGGCGTCGGAAAGAGTCTGTACAGATCCATGTATAAGTCGATCGAACTTCCGTCGCTTCTGGCGGAATTGATGCAGGGGCATCTGAAAGGGCAGACAAAAGTAAATCTGGATCTGCATGCATCGGATGAACTGGAGCGTCTTTTACGCAGGCTGGTCCGCAATATCGTGATGGGGTTATGGGTCATGGCGCTTCTGATCAGTTCCAGTATTATCTGTACGACGGATATGCGCCCGAAGATCTGGGGGATTCCGGCGCTGGGAGCATTTGGATATCTGATCGCATTCGGAATTGTTGTGTATGTTTTTTTGAAACATATTTTTTCAAAAAAATGACAGCAGGATGGGAAAAGAGCAGGAGAAAATAAGAAAAGTCGGTTTATAAGACAAGATAGTTTATAAGACAAGATGGTTTATATGACAAGAAGGAGAGGGCAATGTCAAAAGAAGATTACATCAAAGCGCAGCGAATGGGGAAGCGTGATTATCAGTTACGGATGATGAAAGGACTTCCTCCGACTTTAGAAGTTCTGGATGACATATTGCCGCCGAAAGGAAGTTATTCGGAAGTGCCGCTTGGATTGGTGCAGATTCCGATGGACTTGATCGTGGGAACGAAAACCGGCGGGCGAAGCAGTGCATTTGCGGGTAATTTTATGCCGATCTTAAAAGATAATACAGAATTTGCAATCAAATGGGCTCTGTTAAGCACAGCACATGTGACCGAGGGAATCCGGGAACCGGTCAAGGCTTATGAATACATGAATAAATTTTACATTCTGGAGGGAAATAAGCGGGTCAGCGTTATGAAGTATTATGATGCCGTGTCGATTCCGGGAGAGGTGATCCGGATCATTCCTCCGAGAACGAAAGAAAAAGAAAACCGGATTTATTTTGAGTTTCTGGATTTTTATGAAGTTTCAAAAGTGAATTATATCTGGTTCAGCAATACGGGAAGTTTTGGGAAGCTCTTGACTGTGATGAAAAAAAAGCCGGATGAAGTATGGACGGAAGAAGAGCGGCTGCTGTTCAGCTCCGTATACTCCCGTTTTCTGGGAGAATATACGGCGCGCGGCGGAAAAGAGCTGTCCATTACGCCGGGAGATGCATTTTTGTCGTTCGTGACACTGTATGGGTATCAGGCGGTCTGTGATAAGACGATGAGTGAACTGAAAAATCTGGTGGCAAAAAGCTGGGAAGAATTTACCCTGTTGCAGAGTGGGAAAGAAATCGACCTGAAACTGGCTCCGACAGAAGAAAAAAAGACACTTTTAAGCAGAATCCTGTCGATGAGTTCCACGAAATTAAAAGCTGCGTTCATCTACGCCAAAACGCCGGGAACCTCTGCGTGGACGTATGCGCATGAGCTGGGACGTCTGCATCTGGAACAGACATTTCCGGATGAAGTCAGCACCGTCGTTTATGAAAATGTAACGCTTACTAATATAGAAGTCTGCATGGAATCGGCGATTAAGTCGGGATGCAATCTTGTATTTACGACTTCTCCAGCGTTTGCGCAAGCGAGTCTGAAAGCGGCGATCGCATATCCGGATGTCCGGATATTGAATTGCTCTTTGAATACTTCCCACCGTTATATCAGGACGTATTACGCGCGGATGCATGAGGCCAAATTTCTGATGGGTGCGATCGCGGGTGCAATGGCGGAAAATAACAGGCTTTTGTATCTGGAGGATTATCCGATTTATGGTTCGGTTGCCAATATCAATGCATTTGCGCTTGGCGCAAAAATGATCAATCCGAGAGTAAAGGTATATTTGGAATGGACGTCCAGAAAAAGATTTGATCTTTATGAACTGATCCGAAATCTCAGACCGGATTGCATTTCCGGAAAAGATATGGTGATCCCGGAAGAGGCGACGAGGTCTTTCGGGATTTACAGACAGGAGGGGGATTACACGCAAAGCCTGGCAATGCCGCTTTGGCACTGGGGCAGATTCTATGAGCTTTTGATCCGTACGATCATGGACGGAACGTGGAAGAGCGATGATAAAGCGCCGGGTAAGAAAGCGATCAATTACTGGTGGGGAATGTCGGCAGGAGTGATCGATGTCATTTGCTCAAAGAATATCCCGAATGAAACAAAACGTCTGGTAGACCTGCTCAAACAGTCGATCATATCCGGGCAATTTGACGTGTTTTCCGGCGTGCTCTCTTCGCAGGACGGGATTGTACAGGACGACCCGGAACGAAGTCTGACGCCGGATGAAATTATAAAGATGGACTGGCTTGCCGAGAATGTGATCGGAAGTATTCCGAAGACGGAGGAACTGAAAGAGCAGGCGAAGCCGGTAACGTTTCAGCAGGGAGTCAAAAAAGAGAAAGGGCAGATCTGAAGTATGAAAATCATGGTGATAGCAGATGAAGAATCGAAATATCTGTGGAATCATTTTGACAAAAGTAAGCTGGATGGAGCGGATCTGATCATTTCCTGCGGAGATCTGGATCCGCGATACTTGTCGTTTCTCGTGACGCTTTCGGCGGTTCCGGTACTTTATGTGCATGGAAATCACGATGGAAAATACGAACAGATCCCGCCGGAGGGATGTACCTGTATCGAAGATGAGATTTATGAATACGAGGGGATCCGGATCCTGGGGCTCGGCGGATCGATGCGTTATACAGGCGGGGCGCATCAGTATACGGAAAAAGAGATGCAGAAGCGGGTGAGGAAGCTTCGGTGGAAACTATGGAGAAAGAAAGGATTTGATATTCTGGTCACGCATGCACCCGCATATCAGCTGAACGACGGCCGGGACTTGCCGCATCAGGGATTCAAAGTGTTTCGGGATCTGATGGAAAAATACAGACCGCGTTTTTTTCTTCACGGTCATGTCCATATGAATTATGGGCGAAACCAGAAACGGTATGACAGATATCAAGATACCCATGTGATCAACGGATTTGAACGCTATGTGTTTGAATTCGGAGAAGTGTCAAATGAAAGGAGAAAAAAGTAAGATGTATATTGCAGATGAAAAACGATATGAGACAATGAAATTCCGTGCCAGCGGAAAAAGTGGTCTGAAGCTTCCGGAAGTTGTACTGGGACTGTGGCATAATTTTGGAGACACCGCTTCTTTTGAGAGGATGAGGGAACTCTGTTTTACCGCATTTGACAATGGGATCACGCATTTTGATCTGGCGAATAACTACGGACCGGAACCGGGAAGCGCAGAGAAAAATTTCGGGCGGATCTTAAAAGAAGACCTGATGCCGTATCGGGATGAACTGATCATCAGCACAAAAGCGGGATATGATATGTGGCTGGGACCATACGGCAACTGGGGAAGCAGAAAATATCTGCTGGCAAGTCTGGATCAGAGCCTGAAACGGATGGGGCTGGATTATGTGGATATTTTCTATCATCACCGGATGGATCCGGAAACGCCGTTGGAGGAGACAATGGGCGCGCTCGATCAGGCGGTAAAAAGCGGAAAGGCGTTGTACGCAGGGCTTTCCAATTATGATGGCGCGACGATGAAAAAAGCATGCGCGATCTTAAGAGAACTTCATTGTCCGTTTGTGATCAATCAGAACCGTTATTCTATTTTTGACCGCACGATCGAAAAGAACGGGCTGAAAGCTGCCGCAAAAGAAGAGGGGGTCGGAATCATCACATTTAGTCCTTTGGAACAGGGGATATTGACGGATCGTTATCTGAACGGGATTCCGGAGGACAGCAGGGTGAAGACGGATGGAAGATTCTTAAATAAGGAACGGCTGACATCCGATAAGATCGAAAAGGCGCGTGCACTGAATGAGTTGGCAAAAGAGCGTGGCGAGAGTCTTGCGAGAATGGCGCTGAAATGGGTCAGAAAAGACGATGCGGTGACAAGCGTTCTGATCGGGGCGTCCAGACCGGAACAGATACTGGATAATATCAAAATGATAAACAGTCCGGATTTTACAGAAGAAGAGCTTCAAAAAATCGATGAGATCGTGTTATAATGGAATGGATTTTGAACAGATAACGCATGGAGGATGACACAATATGGATTTTTTGATGCAGCTGGATCATAATTTTATCGACGTCAATGTACTTTTCTTCATTCAGGAATATCTTCGGTTTGAATGGATGACGCCGATCTGGAAATTTATCACTTGGCTTGGCGATGCGGGATGGTTTTGGATCGCATTGTCTGTGATCCTGCTGATTCCGAAAAGAACGAGAAAGATCGGTGCGGCGGCGTTGATCTCCCTTTTGATCGGTGCGCTGATCACCAATGTAGCGTTGAAAAATCTGGTTGCCCGGACCAGGCCGTATGAGGTGATCGACGGATTGATCTTACTGGTAGATCCTCAGCATGATTTTTCATTTCCATCCGGACATTCCTGCGCATCATTTGCAGCGGCGATGGTATACTATAAAATGTTTCCGAAGAAATATGGTGTACCCGCCGTGATCCTGGCAACGCTCATCGCGCTGTCGAGATTATATGTGGGAGTCCACTATCCGTCGGATGTAGCCGCAGGAATCTTGATCGGTATTCTTGCAGCATGGATCGCATGCCGGATCGTGGGAGAGAAAAAAGATGTGAAAAAGAAGTCTGAAGAAAGTTGAAAGAGAGGGCATCCGTCCTGTGATTTGTTTCAATCACAGGACGGATGCCCTCGGCTTGTAGTATGGTAATAAATTTAAAGGATTTCCATCGCGGCTGTCCATCCCTCTCGTATGGCATCGCCGATCTGTCTTGCTTTTACACAGTCTCCGATTTCCCAGAATGGAACGGAGATTGCTTTTTTCAGATCAGAGGTATCGTTTGCTTTTCGTCCCATTGCATTTACGACACTGTCCGCATGCAGGGTGATTTCCTGCCCGTTCTGAACGGCGGTGACAAAATCTTTTCCGACTTTGGTCACTGTTGCATTGACCTCATACTTTCCGCCGTTTTTGTCAATAAAATCATGAACGGCAGTTCTGTAAAGCCCGGTTGTTTCCGGCATCAGACATTCCTGCATTTCTATGATGGTTGTATGGATTCCGTGGGCGATATAATCGGCTGCAGCTTCACATCCGACCAGTCCGCCTCCAAGAACGATGGTGCTTTTGCCCAGATGTTCAAAGTCATTTTTATAAACATCCATGGCAGTGAAAGCCTGATCGATCCCCTCGATCGGCAGGATCAGATCGTCAGAACCTGTGGCAAGGATCACTGCTTCCGGTTGAATCGTTTGGATCAGTTCCGCGCGAACCTCACAGTCCAGACGGATTTCGATGGGGCGTTTGCTTACTTCACGAATCAACAGATCTTTGAAGTTTCGGATATCAATTTTATGATCTGTGTGATCGGTAAAATTGAGAAGACCGCCTAAGGTATGTGATTTTTCACAGAGAATGACCTGATGACCTCTGTCAGACGCTGTAATAGCCGCCTGCATACCGCCGCATCCTCCTCCTACGATCAGAACTTTGCGGCTTGCGTTTGGCTGCGGCATGAGTTCCGGTAAAATTTTATGGTGAGATGCAGGCCATACGTCATATGGGTTGATGGTGCAGGAGTCGAGCGGAGGGAACTTCACCGTCCATTTTTCGGTTTCGTGTTCGCCCGATGGACCCGGATAACAGCGTCCGCATCTTAAACAACGCCGGATTTCGTCGGCACGTCCCTCCATCGCCTTGTTTGGGAATTCCGGATCGGCAAAAAACTGCCGTCCCATGGATACCATATCGACTTTGCCGGAGGCGATCGCCTGTTCTGCCATTTCAGGAGAATTAATACCTCCCACGACAGCGACCGGAACGGAGACATTCTGTTTGATAACGGCAGCGTTATCAATGTTTGCACCATGAGGAGCGTAAGTGGTTGTAAATTCCCAGCTTCTCGAGGAACTGAGATAATGACCGCAGGATACGTGGATCAAGTCGATATAAGGCTCACATAATTGACAATATTTTACTGCGTCGTCAAGATTCAGTCCTCCAGGCAGATGTTCATCACTGCTGACACGGATTTCGATCAGGAAATCAGGTCCCATGGCTTTGCGGATCGCTTGAAGCAGTTCGACGGTAAAACGGGCGCGGTTTTCAAAGGACCCGCCATAGGAATCCGTACGCTTATTATACATCGGAGAGAGAAATTGTGCGGGAAGCCATCCGTGTCCGCAATGGATCATGATCCCTTCCCATCCGGCATCTTTAAACCACTGGCAGGCAGTAATATGTTCTTGTATATGCTCCCGGATTTCTTTCTCAGTGAAAGCATCTACATGTGTGATTCCATCGTCAAGATCTTTTTCGGAGGGACCTTTCGGATTGATCCCGTCACCGATATATGTTTTGATCTCACCGGTTGAAAGCAGTTCTCCGATTGGAAGAGCGCCGTAACTTTTGATCATTTCGGCAGTTTGCTTAGTGATATTAAATATTTCATCCTCCCGTGATGTGAAATCAATATCGGGTTCAAATGGAAAGCGTTTGCAGTAAGTGTGATTTGGACTTAATTCACCAAGGACCACGCTGCCGGCGCCGCCGCGGGCTTTTGCTTCAAGCATATAATAAGCGCGTTTGGGCATTGGTGGATAATATCCGAAAGCGTCTGCTTCGATATAGTGTTCAAATGCAAATAGGGCGGGAGCCGCCTCAATGCGGTTTTTGATCGTTTTGCTTCCGACTTTGATCGGAGAGAATAAATGTGGAAAATATGGATTTTGCTCTGACATGGAAGATCTCCTTTCTTTAAAGACTATTGTCTAAATCATAATGACTGTTGTATGATGGGAGTATAGCAAAAAAACAAAGAAGAAACATCAGATAAAGGATGGAATAAAGAGAAAAAGCAGAAGAACTATTTAGACTTTAGTCTGAAAGGAAAGCGGAATTATGGAGAAGAATCTTGAATTGCAGGAGATGACCGTTGAGGAAATGAAAACGTTCATCAAATTGGGAAAGAAAAAAGAAGAAATGTTTCAGGCATTGCAGAAAGGGAACGGGATGAAAGGAATTTTAAATGTGGCATATGAATTGCTCGAAAATCCGATCACCGTTTGCGATACAAGTTTTTCGATTATTGAAAATTATCCGCTTCACTCAAATGACAAGGATTTTGAGATCAGAAACGGTAAGCAGTATATGAAAACGGAAGCGGTGCAGTCTATGCATCGGGAACGTCTTGTTGAACGGATTTTCTCGGAGACAGCGCCGTTTACATTTTACAGGGATGCATTGGGGGTAAATATGATGTACTGCAGGATTTCGATCAAAAGAAGTGTGGTAGGTTATATTTGTGTGCTGGCAAGGAAGCGTTCGTTTGAAACGACCGATTTTGAGATCGTGCGCACACTTTCCCAGATGCTGTCGGTAGAAATGCAGAAAAATAGTTTTTTTACAGAGCGAACAGGGTTCAAATACGAATATTTTCTTACAGATTTATTGGATGGAAATATGGTTGGGAAAGAGTTTATCGAACAACGGATCCGGCAGTTGGGGCGAAAACCGATGCGTCACTATTGGATCATGACAGGTATGTTTGAAAAAGAACAGGACATCTATATGAATCAGCGGTATTATATAGAACAAATGGTGACGATCATCAAAAACAGCATTGCACTGTTTTATAAAGGACATATCGTTCTGCTGACATCAGCAGAGGCGAGGATTCCGTTTGATGTTGCGGAGGAGGTAAAAATAAAAGATTTTTTAACTTTAAATCGTATGAAATTGGCAATCAGTCATCAATTTGATAATCCGTCAGATGCACAGCTGTATTATCAGCAAACGATAAGACTTTTATCTGTCTGCGGATCATTGGAGACTTCGGCATGCGTCCTGCGTTATGGAGAATATATGATAGAAAGTTTGATCGATCCTAAAATGAAAAAGATACAGAGGAAAGCGGCGATCCATCCGGATATCAAATATTTGATAGCATACGACCGGGAAAACAGGACAGAATATTTTCACACATTGCGCGTGTATATTTCCTGCGGAAGAAATGCGTTGAGAAGTGCGGAAACGCTCCATATCCACAAAAGCACATTTTTTTATCGGATGAATAAAATTGCGGAATTACTTGGAGGACCGATCGAAGAACGGTTATTTCAGTACGAAATATCTCTGCGGCTTTTGAAATTGTCGGGAGATAAAAGTGGGAACAGTAATACGACAGGCAAATAAAACAGAAGCAGAACTAAAAAACGGGTACATCGTGCTGTTATCAAAAAAGACGGTGTACCCGTATAAAATTGCATTAATAATATCCGTGTCCGCTTTCGTAGACAGATTCGCATGTCAGCTGCACGCCAAGCTTCTGGAATGTCTTGATATCCACGTCAGAAAGCATCACAGAAGTATGTGCCTGACAGCCATGCAGTTTAGGAAGCTGTTCGAGAGCAAGTCTGGCGTCTTCATTTGCCGCGGCGCTTGTGGAGAGTGCGATCAGCACTTCGTCCGTATGCAGTCTCGGGTTGCGGCTCTTCAGATAATCTACTTTCAGCTTCTGGATCGGTTCGATCGCCTCAGGGGAGATGATGTGCAGTTCATGTCCCAGACCGGCAAGTTCTTTTAATACGTTCAGAAGAAGTGCTGCGGAAGCACCGAGCAGATTGGAAGTCTTTCCGGTGATAATGCGTCCGTCCGGAAGTTCCAGAGCAGCAGCAGGGGACTGGGTTTCCTGTGCTCTGTTCAGAGCAGCGGCAACTACTTTGCGGTCCTGGATCGTAACGCCGGCCTGATTCATCAAAAGCTCGATCTTCTGAGCAGGTTCTTCCGAGCATGTCCCTTTTAAAAGATCGTTCAGGGCAGCGTAGTAACGGCGGATGATCTCCTGACCGGAAGCTTCGCGGCAAGCTTCATCGTCGCAGATGCAGTTGCCGGCCATATTGACGCCCATGTCTGTCGGAGATTTGTATGGGCTTTTTCCGTAAATCTTTTCAAAAATCGTGTTCAGAACAGGAAATACTTCTACGTCACGGTTGTAGTTGACGGTCGTCTCACCGTAGGCTTCCAGATGGAACGGGTCGATCATGTTGACGTCGTTCAGATCTGCGGTTGCCGCCTCATATGCGAGGTTGACAGGATGCTTCAGCGGCAGATTCCAGATCGGAAATGTCTCGAATTTGGCATATCCTGCATGGATTCCGCGTTTATGTTCATGATATAACTGAGAGAGACAGGTTGCCATTTTTCCGCTTCCCGGTCCGGGTGCGGTTACGATAACGAGCGGACGGGTTGTCTCGATATATTCATTCTTTCCGTAACCCTCGTCGCTGACGATCAGTGGGATATTGGACGGATACCCTGCGATATTGTAATGAATATATACTTTGATCCCCAGATTTTCCAGCCGGTTTTTGAAAAGGAGAGCGCTTTCCTGACCGGAATACTGCGTGATGACAACACTGCCGACATAGAGACCGTTCTGACGGAAAGAGTCCATCAGACGGAGTACATCCGTATCGTAAGTGATACCAAGATCTCCGCGGACTTTATTCTTTTCGATGTCCTTGGCGCTGATGACAATGATGATCTCTGCCTGGTCGCTCAAATGCATCAGCATGCGAAGTTTACTGTCCGGTTCGAACCCCGGAAGAACCCGGGATGCATGATAGTCGTCAAAAAGCTTTCCGCCAAATTCCAGATAGAGTTTGTGATCAAACTGTTCGATCCTCTGTCGGATGTGTTCAGACTGCATTCGCAAATACTTTTCGTTATCAAAACCTGTTCTCATAAAATACTATCTCCATTCGATGTCATGATTCGTTATAATTTTCAGATACGCATATCAGTATACTACAAAATGATTTCATTTTACAAGAATTTCATTCATTCAGTTTACAATATTTTCATAATCTTCTTGTTGATTTCTATCTGGTGCATATTTATAATAAGATTAGTTGAGTTTAGGAGGAGCATAATGGACAATAAAAATAATAATCGTAAGGGTCCCGGCGGCAACCGGCAGGGATGGGGGATTATCATGTTTACCACCTTGCTGGCTGTTTTTGTTGTTATGGGGCTGTATTCGCTGATGCAGGATAAGAATCCGGAAGAGATCAGCTATGATAAATTTATCGAGATGGTCGATAAAGGCGAGGTAGACACGGTTGCGTTGGATGCAACCAAGATTTACATTACATTGACAGACGAGGCGAGAAAAAAAGAACTGGGTAAGGACGAGGAGAACGGTGCGCTTGCCACAAACAACCTGATCAGCCAGATGGAGGAACTCGTCAGTCAGCAGGAAGACGGAGAAGAAGAGGACGTCGAAAAGATGCCGGATTATTTTGCCGGACGTGTAGACGACGAGACGCTGCCGCAGAGACTTCTGGATGCGAAAGTGAAATTCAGTCAGGAGATTCCGGATACGGCGTCGTCCCTGATCTTTGAATTGCTTGTGACGCTCGTCTTCCCGCTTCTGATGTTCGGCATCCTGATCAATTTCGTGATGCGTCGGATGTCAAAAGGAAGCGGCATGATGGGCATTGGAAAGAGCAATGCAAAAGTATATGTAGAGAAAGAGACCGGGGTGACATTCCAGGATGTTGCCGGTCAGGATGAAGCAAAAGAGTCGCTTCAGGAAGTCGTGGATTTTCTTCATAATCCGGGCAAATATACCGGGATCGGAGCAAAGCTTCCGAAAGGAGCGCTGCTTGTGGGACCTCCGGGAACCGGAAAGACACTTCTTGCAAAAGCGGTGGCAGGAGAAGCGAAAGTGCCGTTCTTCTCATTGTCGGGTTCCGCATTTGTGGAGATGTATGTCGGTGTCGGAGCGTCCCGTGTGCGTGACCTGTTCAAACAGGCACAGCAGATGGCGCCGTGTATCGTATTTATCGATGAGATCGATGCGATCGGAAAAAGCCGTGATACCGCAATGGGCGGCGGCAATGATGAACGCGAACAGACATTGAACCAGCTTCTGGCCGAGATGGATGGATTTGACACGAACAAAGGACTGCTTTTGCTGGCGGCAACAAACCGTCCGGAGGTACTGGATCCAGCGCTTCTTCGTCCGGGACGTTTTGACCGGAGGATCATCGTGGACAAACCGGACCTGAAAGGACGTATCGATACGCTGAAAGTACATTCCAAAGATGTAAAGATGGATGAGACAGTCGATCTGGAAGCGATCGCGCTTGCAACGTCCGGCGCTGTCGGATCGGATCTTGCAAATATGATCAATGAAGCTGCGATCAATGCTGTGAAGAACGGACGGCAGGTGGTCAGCCAGAAAGACTTGTTTGAAGCTGTCGAAGTCGTTCTTGTCGGAAAAGAGAAGAAAGATCGTATCATGAGTGAGGAGGAACGCAGGATCGTTTCTTATCATGAGGTTGGACATGCGCTTGTCAGTGCGCTTCAGAAAGACGCGGAGCCGGTACAGAAGATCACGATCGTGCCGAGGACGATGGGAGCCCTTGGTTATGTCATGCAGACTCCAGAAGAGGAAAAATATCTGAACACAAAGAAAGAACTGGAAGCAATGCTTGTCGGTGCGCTTGCCGGCAGAGCGGCGGAAGAGATCGTCTTCGATACTGTGACGACCGGAGCGTCTAATGATATTGAACAGGCGACGAAGATTGCCCGTGCAATGATCACACAATATGGTATGTCGGAGAAATTCGGTCTGATCGGATTGGAGTCTGTACAGCACAGGTATCTGGACGGACGTGCTGTGATGAACTGCGGAGATGCAACAGCGGCAGAGATCGATTCCGAAGTGATGAAGATGCTGAAAGATGCTTATGAAGAGGCAAAACGGCTCTTGCGGGAGAATCGGGAAGCATTGGATAAGATTTCCGCGTTCCTGATCGAAAAAGAGACGATCACCGGAAAAGAATTTATGAAGATCCTGCGGGAAGTCCAAGGTGTGGAAGAACCGGAAGAGCAGGACGGAAAAACAGTGAAAAAAGAGATGCGGATTGCGATGAAGCCGGTGGAGGGACAGGAAGTTCAGGATACAGTGAACGAAGAAAAAGAAGCAGTATCAGACATGGAAATCACTCCATCCGAGACAGACGCAGATATGAATTTATCCGCTCCTGCAGCAGAAGAAGATACAAAAGTGCCGACTTCTGAGGAAAAGATTGAGGAAGTGAAAGAGGAAGAAGCACAGGATGCGGCAGAGGACAAATAATCAGACATGATCGGGCAGATACAGGGCGAACATCCTGTTCCTGCCCGATTGTTCTATTGAAGAATGATAGAAAGAACGATGTGTATTTTGAAGAAGCATCATGAGGAAAAGAGATGGATCAGTATCAGTTTGATATTCAGGAGGAATTGAAAAAATTGCCCGGAAAACCAGGGGTTTATATCATGCATGACGAAAAGGACGAGATTATTTATGTGGGAAAGGCGATCAGTCTGAAAAACCGGGTCCGGCAATATTTTCAGAGCAGCAGGAATAAAGGGGTGAAGATCGAACAGATGGTGACACACATTCGCCGCTTTGAGTATATTGTGACCGATTCCGAACTGGAAGCGCTCGTGTTGGAATGTAATCTGATTAAGGAACATCATCCGAAATATAATACGATGTTGATGGATGATAAAACTTATCCGTTTATTAAAGTGACTGTCGGAGAAGATTACCCGAGGATCATGCTGGCAAGACGGATCCAGAAAGATAAAGCGAAATATTTCGGACCGTATACAAGCAGCGGCGCGGTGCGGGACACGATCGATCTGCTCCATAAACTTTACCATATCCGCACATGTAATCGAAATCTTCCGCGGGATATCGGAAAAGAACGCCCATGTCTGAATTATCATATCAAACAGTGTGAAGCGCCGTGTCAGGGCTATATTTCTGCGGAGGACTATCAGAGATCCGTAGCGGAAGCCGTGAGGTTTTTGAGCGGTAAGTTTGATGGGATCTTGCATGAGTTGGAAGAAAAGATGCAGGCTGCTTCAGAGGCATTGGAATTTGAAAAGGCGATCGAGTATCGGGAATTGTGGAACAGTGTGAAAAAAATCGCGCAGAAACAGAAGATCACGGACAGTCATGGCGAGGATCGAGATGTTCTTGCGGCTGCAACTGCGGACGAAGATGCAGTTGTGCAGGTCTTTTTTATACGCGGCGGACGCTTGATCGGACGGGATCATTTTTATCTCCGGATCACGAAAGGCGAGTCGGTCGGCAGCATTTTGGACAGTTTTATCAAGCAGTATTATGCGGGAACACCGTTTATCCCGGGAGAATTGATGGTGCAGGAAGAACTGGAAGATACCGCTTTGATCGAAGAGTGGCTTTCAGCAAAACGAAACGGAAAGGTCAGCGTCCGTGTTCCGAAGAAAGGAACAAAAGAAAAGCTGGTGGAATTGGCGGCGAACAATGCGGCAATGGTTTTGTCGAAAGATAAAGAGCGTTTAAAGAGAGAAGAGGGACGCACGATCGGGGCTGTAAAGGAGATCGCCCGCATGTTGGGAATTTCTGAAATCACCCGAATGGAAGCGTATGATATTTCCAATACAAATGGTTTTGAATCTGTTGGTTCCATGGTCGTTTATGAACGTGGGAAACCAAAGCGAAATGATTACCGGAAGTTTAAGATCAAAGGAATTCAAGGGGCAGATGACTATGGAAGTATGCGGGAAGTGCTTACGAGACGATTCACTCATGGATTGCGAGAGCGGGAAGAGAGTAAAGAACTGGGAGGATTTACAGCATTTCCGGATCTGATCCTGATGGATGGCGGAAAAGGTCAGGTCAATGTCGCACAGCAGGTACTCGATGAGTTACATTTGCATATACCGGTCTGCGGAATGGTAAAAGATGATCATCACCGGACAAGAGGATTATATTATGAGAATGAAGAGATTACGATCGACCGTTCTTCCGAAGCGTTTAAATTGATCACCAGAATTCAAGATGAGGCGCACCGGTTTGCAATAGAGTATCATAAACAACTTCGTGGAAAAGGGCAGGTACATTCCATATTGGATGATATAGAGGGAATCGGACCCGCGAGAAGAAAAGCATTGATGCGCAGTTTTCAGAATCTGGACGAGATCAAGGAAGCAAGCGTTGAAGTGTTAACGGCAATCCCCTCGATGAATGAAAAGGCTGCCAAATCCGTATACAATTTTTTTCATCCATGATATAATGCGTATAGGGCAGAGCCAAGCCGGGAACACCCCGGAGGCAAGTTCAAGCTCGCTTGAAAACTTACCTCCGGGGTGTTCCCGATTTGGCGAGCGAAGCGACCGAGAAGAAGCGGGAGCGGAATCGAGGTGCGCTGCCCGGACGGTGGGAAGCTGCCCCGGGCATTTGAGAATAGGTGAAAAAAGGAGAAGAGCTATTATGGGACATGGTGTGAAATTAAGCGAAATGGCTGAAAAAATGCAGTTGAAAAACCTGACGCCGGATGTCGATCTTGCGGAAAAAGAGGTGACAGTTCCGGACGTGAACAGACCGGCATTACAGCTTGCCGGATATTTTGATCATTTCGATTCGGAACGGGTTCAGATTATCGGATATGTGGAACATACATATCTGCAGACACTGGAGCCGGAAAAGAAAAAAGAGATTTATAAGGAACTGCTGGCATGTCAGGTTCCATGTTTGATTTTCAGTAAAGATTTATATCCGGATGAAGATTTGCTGGAACTGGCAAAGGAAGCGGATATTCCGATTTTGTCCACCAGAAAGATGACATCCGCATTTATGGCGGAACTGATTCGTTGGCTGAATGTAAAAATGGCGCCGTGTATTTCGATTCATGGTGTGCTTGTGGATGTGTATGGTGTCGGTGTTCTGATCATGGGAGAGAGCGGCATCGGAAAAAGCGAGGCCGCTTTGGAATTGATCAAGAGAGGACATCGTCTCGTTACGGATGATGTGGTGGAGATCCGCAAGGTAAGTGATGAGACGCTGGTCGGATCTGCACCGGATATCACAAGACATTTTATCGAACTGCGTGGAATTGGAATTGTGGACGTGAAATCAATGTTCGGTGTACAAAGTGTGCGCGAAACGCAGAACATCGATCTGGTCATTACATTGGAAGACTGGGATCGGGATAAGGAATATGACCGGCTTGGACTGGAAGAAAATTATACGGAATTTCTCGGAAATCGGGTGGTGTGTCATAACATTCCGATCCGACCGGGAAGAAATCTTGCGATCATCGTTGAGTCGGCAGCGGTAAATCACAGACAAAAACAGATGGGATACAATGCGGCGCAGGAATTATACAAACGTGTTCAGGAAAATCTGGCAAAAAGAAATTAGAAGACATAACCAGCAGGAATTAAGCGGAGGACAACAGAGATGAAATATTGTTTTGGTGTAGATATCGGTGGCACAACCGTAAAGATGGGATTGTTTGAAGAGACCGGCGATATTGTAGAAAAATGGGAGATTGTTACGAGAACAGAAGATGAGGGTAAAGCGATTCTTCCGGATATTGCAGCTGCAATAGAAGAAAAACTAAAAGTATGCAAAATCGGCGGGGAGGATGTATTGGGTGTCGGAGTAGGTGTTCCGGCACCGGTAACCGAAGCTGGTGTTGTAAATGGAAGTGCAAATCTGGGATGGAAATATAAGGAAGTAAAACGGGAATTGGAAGAACTGACCGGATTTTCGGTACAGGTCGGAAATGATGCCAATGTAGCGGCTCTTGGTGAAATGTGGAAAGGCGGCGGAGCAGGTCAGAAAAATATGATCATGGTGACGCTTGGAACCGGAGTCGGCGGCGGTGTGATCATTGGCGGAAAGGTGATCATCGGTGAACATGGAGCCGGAGGAGAAATCGGACATCTGTGCGTAAACTATGAAGAAACAGAAAACTGTGGATGTGGCAACCGGGGATGTCTGGAACAATATGCATCTGCAACGGGAATCGTACGGATCGCAAAGAAAAAGCTTGTTTCTAAGACACGTCCGACCGTGCTTTGTGCGGAAACAGTGACGGCGAAAGATGTATTTGACGCAGTGAAAGAGGGGGACCAGGTTGCACAAGAAATCGCAGAAGAATTTGGAAGTTATCTTGGATATGCGCTGGCAAATCTGGCGGTAGTAGCGGATCCGTCCGTTTTTGTAATCGGCGGAGGCGTGTCAAAGGCAGGCGAGATACTTATCCCATATATTCAAAAACCATATCGGGAACGCGCTTTTTTTGCAAACAAAGATGTGGAATTTAAGCTTGCAACATTGGCAAATGATGCAGGAATCTGCGGTGCGGCAAAATTGCTTCTGGATGCAGTCGGAGAAGAATAGAACAGAAAATATACTGAGACAGAAAAACGGCAGATGCGAAAACTAACCGATTCGCATCTGCCGTTTTTTTCTGTGCTGTTATTTTATGAGCTCTGGCGTTTGTGGATCATTGTCCGCCCTCCGGTGCGGCTGGAGGAACGATCGGTTCGATCGTTCCGGAGCCGCCGGAGTTATCACCGGAGTTGTTGCCGGAATTATCACCGGAATTGTTGCCGCCGGAGTTGTTGCCACCGGAGTTATCGCCGGAGTTATTCCCTGAATTGCTGCCGCCGGAATTGTTTCCATTGGATCCTACGTTTCCGGAATCACTATCATTGGAATCATCATTGTCAGAAGAATCGTCGTCATTTTCTTCTGTCTCATCTTCACTAGGCGCTACATAATGTCCGGAACAGCTTTGAGAAGGAACGGTACCCTCTGCAAAATATTCAGTCAGTGCCGGACAGCTTGAGGTTGCAAGCAGACCGGTCTGTGTACAGATTGTTTTCTGTTGTACAGAAGCAGGCATTGTGAAATCTTTATAAGGAAGTCCTTCGTGAACCCGTTCCATGATGTTTTTCCAGAGTGTCATATGCCAGGACTGGTTCATGGATTCCATTGGCTTATTGGAGTCATATCCGCCCCACACGGAAGCGGTATAATATGGTGTATAGGCGGAAAGCCAAAGGTCTGTACTGTTTTCTGTTGTACCGGTTTTTCCGGCTACCGGCATATTCGCCATGCGCGCTGCAGTACCGGTACCTTTTGTGATAACATCCTGCATTGCACTTGTCAGAAGCGCAGCGGTAGAATCTTTGATCACCTGATGGGTATCCGGTGTGGAATTATCAAGCAGGACATTGCCCTCATGGTCAAGCACCTGAGTATACAGGATTGGTTTTGTATAGGTTCCGGCATTTGCGATCGCCGCATAAGCAGCGGTCATCTCGATATTGTAAACACCTCTTGTGATTCCGCCGAGGGCAGTCGCAGCCTGAACATCGGTAAAGCCCGGATAGTTGTCATCATCGAAATTAACAAGCGTGGTAAATCCGAAATTTTTCAGATAATCGTATCCGGTCTGGAATCCGATATCCGTCAATGTATTTAAAGCGCAGACATTCATCGAATGTTCGATCGCATATCGGACGCTTGCCTGCCCGAGGTAAATCTTGTCCCAGTTTTCCGCTTTCTGACCGTTTGGATAGGTGTAAGGTGCTTTATCTTCAATGGAAGTAGCAAGCGTATATCCGCAGGAATCCAGAGCCGGAGCGTATGTGGATACGATCTTGAAACAGGATCCGGGCTGTCTGGTGGAATCTGTCGCACGGTTCAGGGAAAGACTGGTTGTTTTCTGTCCGCGTCCGCCTACGATCGCCTTTACTTTTCCGGTAGACTGTTCCATAACGACAACCGAAGTCTGCGGCTGTGGGGAAACGTCCCAACGCTCGTCGACCGTATCATTCTCTGTGATGCCGAGCGTGGATTTATATTCGTTCACTGCAGTCTGCGCTTCTTCCGGGGAAGCAAAGATCAAGGGATAATCTTTCCCCCATGCGGCAGCGATATACTGACCAAGCATTTCTTTGCTGTAATTTTCTACGGTTCCGTCAGCGCGGGTGATCGTCAGGGCAAATTCCAGACCGTATTCCGTTCCAAACGGGTAAACGGCTTCATTTGCAACTTCTTCATCACAAATCTGCTGGATCCGTGCATCCTGTGTGGAAATGATCGTCAGACCTCCGCTGTAAAGCGCATTGTAAGCCTGTGTTTCCGAAAATCCTTTCCGGGTCATAAGATCCTGGATAACCTGTTGGGAAAGTTCGTCATTGAAATAGGAATATGGCGTTGTATCTTCTACCGGAGGTGTGGCAACAATACGGTCATAAACCGGATCGGCTTTTGCCTCGTCATATTCTGCCTGTGTGATATATCCTTGTTCCAGCATATTTCCAAGTACGATATCACGGCGTTTGGCATTGGCTTCCGGATATACAACCGGATCATATCCGGTCGGATTCTGTGTGATGCCCGCGATCACGGTACATTCCGACAAAGTCAATTCTGAAACGTCTTTTCCGAAATATCGTTTGGCGGCAGACTGCACGCCGAGGCAGCTCTGTCCGAGGTTGATCGTGTTCATATAAGCTTCCAGAATCTCTTCTTTGGTCATCTGCTTTTCGATTTCCATTGCGAGAACCTGCTCCTGAAGTTTTCGCTCCAATCTGTCGTAGAATGTTTTCTCATCCAGAAAGTTCGGAAATACATTGTTCTTGATCAACTGCTGTGTCAATGTACTGGCACCCTCGGAGAAATTACCGGAGGTAATGCCGACAATACCGGCACGCAGGATTCCCTGAAGATCGATACCGTTATGTTTGTAGAAACGTTCATCTTCGATGGCAACAAACGCATCTCCTAAATATTTCGGGATCTCATCGATCGTCTTGTATACACGGTTGGAACCGGATTCAAGGAACTGCTCCAACAGTGTTCCGTCCTCAGCATAGACAAAACTGGTGAATCCCTGTGGCTTGACGTCGGCGGGGGTTACAGTAGGGGTGTTGTCAATGATCCGTTTTGCAAAAAGTCCGACGCCGCCGACACCTACGACTGCAAGGATTAGTATGCAGATGATCAGAGCTTTAAAAAAACGGACCCCGACTCGCTTCTTTTTCATATTTTTCTTGGAAGAGATCTTTTTTTTTCTCTTCTCAAGATTTTCCTTTCCGTAATTCATGAATAATAGCCTCCTTTATTCACACTTTCTTCCGGTAATGACAACGTATGCGTGCGCAATCGCTGCGGAAAGCCGAAAAAAAGGATACGCTTCATTATAACAAAGATACCATCAGTGTACAAGGGGGCATGCGGTCAGGAAGAGATAATTCAAAATAATTTAAGAAATCTCTTGTGCTTTAGTCTGTTTTGTTATAGTGTAAAATAATCGAAATCAATCGGATGCGGGGAAGGAGCAAAACAGCAATGGAGAGCAGAACAGTTCATAAAGGCGGAAGTGCGGAGATCGTCGAGAAAAAGTCCCGATTTATCGGGGAAGTTTTTCCGGTGGAACATGAGGAAGAAGCGATGCAACTTCTGGAGCAGGTGAAAAAGAAGTATTGGGATGCCCGACATCATTGCTGGGCATATGTCATTAGTGGGGACAGGGTGCAGGAACGCTTGAGTGATGATGGGGAACCGAGCGGGACAGCGGGGAAACCGATCCTGGAGGTGATCCGCGGCCAGCAGGTCGGCAATCTGCTCGTTGTTGTTACCCGATATTTCGGCGGAACGCTTCTCGGAACAGGCGGTCTTGTTCGTGCGTATACCGAAGCGGCAAAACAGGCGCTGGCAGAAAGTGTGATCATAACGCGGATCACAGGGTACAGGCTTAAGATAGAAACGGATTATACCGGATTGGGGAAAATCCAATATCTGCTCGCACAGCGGAAAATTCCGATCGTACAGTCGGAATATACGGATCAGGTGACATTGTCAGTCTTGGTATCGGAAGAAGCGGAAAACGAGATCGTGCAGGAGATCACAGAAGCGACAAACGGTCAGGCAGATATCAAAAGGGCATATGCATGCAGCTTTGCCGATGTGAATGGAGAGATGCTGGAATTTCCGGATGAATAAAAAACGGACTCCGAAGAGTCCGTAAAATATGTAAGTGTTTGGTAGCGTCAGTTTACAAGGACCGTTTTCCCCTTTGTACACTGATGCTGCTATTTAGATAGAAGTGTTTAGTTAAATTCCGGTTCGATCAGACCGAAAGAGCCGTCTTTTCTCTTGTACACAACGTTGACCTCATCTGTCTCGGCGTTGCTGAAAACAAAGAAGCTGTGTCCGAGAAGTTCCATCTGGATGCAGGCATCTTCCGGGAACATCGGTTTGATGCCGAAACGTTTGGTGCGGACGATGCGAATCTCGTTATCTTCCACGCTTGTATCATCTTCTTCAAAGAATTCTTTCTTGAAATTACTTCCGGAAGAAGATGCTGTCGGATGACCCTGGCTTCTCGCAACCAGTTTGTTTTTATACTTCCGAAGCTGACGTTCGATCACTTCTTCCACAAGATCGATGGATACATACATATCGCTGCTTGTCTGTTCGGAGCGGATGATGTTGCCCTTAACCGGGATCGTCACCTCGATCTTCTGGCGGTCTTTTTCAACGCTGAGGGTTACAATAATCTCTGTTTCAGGAGTGAAATACCTTTCTAGTTTTCCTAATTTCTGTTCTACCGTGCTTTTGAGTCCAGGGGTTACCTCGATGTTCTTGCCACTGATAATAAATTTCATGCTGCTCAACTCCTTTTGTTCATATTACACAGAAAATAATGGAAACTTTCTGTGTTTTATGTACATAGTATAACATAAAATTCTCTCAATGTATAGAACGAATCACTTCAATTCGAGTAATTTTCCCATTTGTGATCTTAGCAATGCGCAGACCTACGTCTGCAATGTAGGCGCAGGCACCGACACCGACTTCGGTTTCGTCCTCTTCCAGTTTGCGGAGCAGAAGTTCACCGAGAGTTTCGTTATCTGTATAAGGAATGTTCAGATGTGTGAGGCGGTTGACGAGATGGACTTTTTGCGCTGCCCGGAAAATGATTTTTTCGGATTCATCAAACGCCACAAACAAAAACTTTCTTGTGGCAAACAGGATCGCGATCGAGATCACACCGAGCAGGCTGTTGACCGGTGAGGAGTGGTCGATGATCACCTGACGGGCGATCGCGAATAAAAGGACTTCAAATACGGTCATCGGTGTATGGAGATAAAGCATACGGATCATTTCCACACCGATGATCAGATTAAAACAAGTTGTCAGCAGATCGTCATAGTTCGGATACTTGCTCAGATCGGCGAGATTTCCGAAAGAGAGGACCAGCTGAAAAGTCATTAAAATGATCCCGGCAGCCAGAATCAGTGCAATGACAAATTCCAGCGCCGTCGTCAGATTTTTTAAAAACGCATAAACATATTTTTTCATGTGTTTTCCCTGTTATTTATTGGCATTGCTGCGTTTCCTCATTCTTGAGTCAAGGATCTTCTTGCGGATACGCAGATTTTTCGGAGTTACTTCCAGAAGTTCATCGGTATCGATAAAGTCAAGCGCCTGTTCCAGACTTAATACTCTCGGCGGAGTCAGGCGGAGCGCTTCGTCCGCGCTGGAAGAACGGGTGTTGGTCAGATGCTTGGTCTTGCAGACGTTCAGTTCGATGTCTTCGGCTTTTCCGTTCTGTCCGATGACCATACCGGAATATACTTTCTCACCCGGTCCGATAAACAAGGTTCCACGTTCCTGCGCGCTGTACAGACCGTATGTGACAGATTCTCCGGTCTCAAATGCGATCAGGGATCCCTGTTTACGATACTGGATGTCCCCTTTGTACGGTGCATAGCCGTCAAAGCTTGTGTTGAGGATTCCGTTTCCTTTTGTATCGGTCATAAATTCACCGCGGTAGCCGATCAGTCCGCGCGCCGGGATCAGGAATTCCAGACGTGTGTAACCGCCATTGGAAGTACCCATACTGCGAAGTTCCCCTTTTCTCTGGCTTAGTTTGTCGATAACGGTTCCGGTAAATTCATCCGGCACATCGACATAGGCAAGTTCCATCGGCTCTAATTTCTTTCCGTTTTCGTCTGTGTGATAGAGCACTTCGGCTTTGCTGACTGCAAATTCATATCCCTCACGGCGCATATTTTCGATCAGAACGGAAAGATGAAGCTCCCCGCGACCGGATACTTTGTAACTGTCGGCATTTTCCGTCTCTTCCACACGAAGACTGACATCCGTGTTCAGTTCCCGGAACAGACGGTCGCGCAGATGACGGGAAGTGACAAATTTTCCCTCCTGTCCTGCAAATGGACTGTCGTTGACGATGAACTGCATGGAAATGGTCGGCTCAGAAATTTTCTGGAACGGGATCGCTTCCGGATTTTCCGGAGAGCAGAGCGTATCTCCGATCGAAATATCCGAAATTCCGGAAATTGCCACGATCGATCCGATCCCGGCTTCTTTGACTTCCACTTTATTCAGACCGTCAAATTCATAAAGTTTGCTGATCTTTACTTTCTGCTGTTTGTCCGGATCATGATGGTTGACGAGCATCATTTCCTGATTGACTGCGATCGTTCCGTTGTCCACTTTGCCGACACCGATCCGTCCCACATATTCATTATAATCGATCGTACTGATCAGAACCTGAGTCGGAGCTTCCGGATCGCCCTCCGGAGCCGGAATGTAATTGATGATCGTCTCAAACAACGGTTCCATATCTTTCTCTTCATCGGTCAGATCCAGAACGGCAATTCCGGATTTAGCGGATGCATAGACAAACGGGCAGTCCAGCTGCTCGTCGGATGCGTCCAGATCCATGAAAAGTTCCAGTACTTCATCGATCACTTCGTCCGGACGTGCTTCCGGGCGGTCGATCTTGTTGATGCAGACGATGACCGGAAGATCCAGCTCCAGCGCTTTGCGGAGTACGAATTTGGTCTGCGGCATTGCGCCCTCAAATGCATCGACAACGAGGATGACACCGTTGACCATTTTCAGGACACGTTCCACCTCGCCGCCGAAATCGGCATGTCCAGGTGTGTCGATGATGTTGATTTTTGTTCCTTTGTAAAAAACTGCGGTATTTTTCGAGAGGATCGTGATTCCGCGTTCTCTCTCAATATCGTTGGAATCCATGACACGTTCCGCAACTTCCTGATTCTCGCGGAATACACCGCTTTGTTTGAGCAATTCATCGACCAATGTTGTCTTACCGTGGTCGACATGGGCGATGATCGCAATATTTCTGACGTCTTCTCGTTTTGTCTTCATAATATAACACTCTTCCTTTTGTGAATCATTCTTCTGTTTAACTGTTATATTCTATCATAAAAATGAAAATTTGCAAGGTATCAGATTTCCGGGAAGAGAGCGGCAGCCTGTGGAAAAATAAGACGAAAAATGTTGTCGGAGTCTGCTGCCGGGAATTGTCGAGCGGTTTTTCCGGAAAAATGTTCTGGAAATGTGAATCGGGGCATAGACTTAGTATCGACTCAAAAATACCGCAAAGAGGAAGGGAGAACTACAAATCATGTCAGATAAGATTATTGAAAACAACCAGGTAACGATCATGGGAGAGGTGGCTTCAAAATTTACATACAGCCATGAAGTGTTCGGGGAAGGATTCTATATGGTAGATGTGCTCGTGAAACGTCTGAGCAGCTCCGAGGACCGGATCCCGCTCATGATCTCTGAAAGACTGATTGATGTGACAAAAGATTATACAGGAGAATTTATTATGGTGTCAGGACAGTTCCGATCATACAACCGTCATGAAGAGCAGAAGAACCGGCTTGTATTGTCGGTGTTCGTAAGGGAAGTAGAGTTTATCGACGAGGAACTGGACGGCGCAAAAACAAATCATATTTTGCTGGAAGGCTATATCTGTAAGAAACCGATCTACCGGAAGACGCCGCTCGGACGGGAAATCGCGGATCTATTGCTTGCTGTGAACCGCCCGTATGGAAAATCGGATTACATACCGTGCATCTGCTGGGGAAGAAACGCACGGTTTGCTTCGGGATTTGAAGTGGGAGAACATGTGCAGATCCTGGGACGGATCCAGAGCCGGGATTATGTCAAAAAACTTTCCGAGACGGAAACGGAGACGAGAACGGCATATGAAGTATCTGTCAGCAAGCTGGAATGTCTGGAAGAATCATAAATATATAGAAGCAAGACGTAAGCAACAGAATAATATAGAAGAAAACATTGTGAAAGGGATATCATTTCTTGAGCCTTGTGCTCAAATGTGATATCCTGTTTTTATATTCCTGAAAAGGATATGTACAAAAAATTATAAAATGCAGATAATGATGGAGGAACAGGATGATGATAAAGATTTTGATGCACGGCTGTAACGGAAGAATGGGGCAGATGATTTCCGGTCTTGTACGGGATGAGGAAGAGATGATGATCGCGGCTGGAGGAGATACATATCAGGGTGTTTCCAATGAATATCCGGTATTTGGATCCATTGACGCATGCGATGACGATGTAGATGTGGTGATCGATTTTTCCAATGCCGCCGCGGCAGACGCAGTGATGGAGTATTGTGCGAAAAGACAGATCCCGCTGGTATTTTGTACGACAGGATTGTCGGAAGAACAGCTTCAGAAATTAGAAGACACGGCAAAACAGACGGCGGTGCTGAAGTCGGCGAATATGTCGCTGGGGATCAATCTTCTGCTGAAGCTTCTGAAAGATGCGGCAAAGGTGCTCGCACCGGCAGGATATGATATTGAGATCGTAGAAAAACATCACAACCAGAAACTGGATGCGCCGAGCGGAACGGCGCTGGCGCTTGCAGATTCGATTAATGAAGCGATGGACGGAAGTTATGTGTATACTTATGACCGTTCTCAGGTACGCCGCAAGAGAGAGAAGAAAGAAATCGGTATCTCTGCAGTTCGCGGCGGTACGATCGTTGGCGAGCATGAAGTATTGTTTGCCGGGCTGGATGAGGTGATCGAACTGAAGCATACGGCATATTCCCGCAGCGTATTCGGAAAAGGCGCTGTGGAAGCAGCCAGATTTCTGGCAGGAAAGCCGGCGGGGATGTATGATATGAGTGATGTGATCGGACTGGAATAGACAGTCCGGGCAAAAAAGAGAGGAGAACCGGTTCATGAAAGCACTTGAGACGAGGTATGTGGAACGGTTGGCAGATCTGTATCCGACGATCGCTGCGGCATCCACAGAGATCATCAATCTGCAGGCTATCTTAAATCTCCCAAAAGGGACGGAACATTTTATTACCGATGTACATGGAGAATATGAGGCGTTTGCCCATGTGTTAAAAAATGGTTCCGGTTCGGTGAGACGGAAGATCGACGAAGTGTTTGGAAATACACTGAGCCAGAGAGATAAGAAAGAACTGGCAACGTTGATCTATTATCCGAAAGAAAAGCTCGCGCAGGTAAAAGAGACGGAGACGAACATGGAGGACTGGTATATGATCCATTTGTACCGTCTGATCGAAGTGAGCAAACGTGCGGCGAGCAAGTATACCCGTTCCAAGGTGCGCAAGGCATTGCCGAAAGATTTCGCATATGTGATCGAAGAGCTGATCACGGAAAGGGCAGAGATCAACGACAAAGAATCCTACTATAATGCGATCATCATGACCATGATCCGGATCAACCGCGCCGGGGAATTTATTGTGGCGATCTCCAATCTGATCCAGCGTCTTGTGGTAGATCATCTGCACATTGTCGGGGATATTTATGACCGGGGACCGGGTCCGCATCTGATCATGGACCGGCTGCTTAACTATCATTCGGTTGATATCCAGTGGGGAAACCATGATGTTCTCTGGATGGGAGCGGCAGCAGGGCAGCAAGCCTGTATTGCCAATGTGATCCGGATCTGTGCACGTTATGGGAATCTGGATATTCTGGAAGACGGGTATGGGATCAATCTTCTTCCGCTTGCGACATTTGCGCTTCGCATGTACAAAGACGATCCCTGCTCCTGTTTTTCGCTGAAAGGACCGCAGAGGTCGAATCAGGCGGAGATGGAGACGGATCTTCGGATGCACAAGGCGATTTCTGTGATCCAGTTTAAGATCGAAGGTCAGACGATCCGCAGACATCCGGAATTTGGAATGGAAGAACGCGCACTTCTGCATCGGATCGATCATGAAAAAGGGACGGTCACTCTGGACGGAAAAGAATATCCGATGCAGGATATGAATTTCCCGACGATCGATCCGGACGACCCGTATCGACTTTCCGCAGAAGAGCAGGATATTATGGAACGGCTGGAGCAGGCGTTTCTCGGATGTGAGAAACTGCAGGAACATATGCGTTTTTTGTTGTCAAAAGGCGGTCTTTATAAAGTGCATAACGGAAATTTGTTATATCACGGCTGCGTGCCGCTTAACGCGGACGGTTCGTTTCGGAAAGTCCGGATTTTCGATCAGGTATTTCAAGGAAAATCACTCTACGATGCATTGGAACGTTATGTTCGGAAAGGATTTTTTGCGATCGAGGAAGCGGAGCGGGAGAACGGAAAAGACATGATGTGGTATATTTGGCAGAGCCCCAATTCTCCGTTGTTCGGAAAAGATAAAATGGCGACATTCGAACGGTATTTTCTGAAAGAAAAGGAGACGCATGTCGAAAAGAAAAATCCGTACTATTCATTTCTGGAGGATTCCGACGTGGTCGATCATATCATGCAGGAATTCGGATTGTCCCTGAAAGACGCATATATCATCAACGGTCATGTTCCGGTCAAATGCAAGAACGGAGAGAGCCCGATCAAATGCAACGGGCGCGTGATGATCATAGACGGCGGTTTTTCAAAGGCGTACCAGAAAGAAACCGGGATCGCAGGCTATACGCTCGTTTATAATTCTTACGGTCTGCTTCTTGTCGCGCATGAGCCATTTGAATCGGCGGAGGCGGCGATCGAAAAGGGCAGCGACATCCATTCGGAGAATATGGTCATCAAACGGGTGCTGAAACGCCGTCTGGTCGGCGATACGGACAACGGGAAAGAGATCCGGGAACAGATCCGGGATCTGGAAACGCTGCTGGCGGCGTATCGAAGCGGTGAGATCAAAGAAAAAATTTGAATGCCACATTTTTCCTGTAAGTATTTTTCATAAAATCTCTGAAAATGCAGATATTACTTTTAGAAAGAGCATATGAAAGGGAGAAGAAAAATGAAAAATATGAAAAAATTTTTAGTACTGACAATGTGTATCGGCATGATCGGAAGCATGACTGCATGCGGTAATGATAACGGGACGACCGACGGTGCAGATCAGGACCGGACGACACAGGAATCAGCTTCAGAAAAAGAAAAAGCCGCAGAGAAAGAAAAAGCAACGGAAAAAAACGGGACAGGAAATGATGCCGTTGATGGAACAGACAGAAACGGAGACGGTGTGATCGACAACGCAGTCCGTGATGTGACAGATGGGATCGACGATGTAACGGATGATGTGACGGATGGGATCAATGACGTGACCGATGATCTGACCGGAAACGGAGCAAAGACAGATCGCGACACGGATCCGGCACGTTCGGCAGAGCATGCAGAACGATAAAAGGAGTATCCGGGCCACAAGTGACACAGAGACAAAAGAAAGTGTAAAAAGTCGGGGAAATAGAGCGGAAAATCTATTTCCCTTTTTTACTGTACTGTGATAAAATGTGAGACGAAAATAAAAGCTGTGAGGTGGATGATGAGATTCAGACCTTGTATCGATATACATAACGGAAAAGTGAAACAGATCGTGGGCGGAAGCCTGAGAGATGAGGGAGACCGGGCAAAAACGAACTTTACTGCCGTGCAGGATGCGGCATGGTTTGCCCGGAAATATCGGGGAGATCATCTGAAAGGCGGGCATATCATTTTGCTGAATCCGCCGGCTTCGCCTTATTATGAAGAGACGAGAAAACAGGCGCTTCTGGCGCTGAGGGCATTTCCGGGGGGAATGCAGATCGGAGGAGGTATTACGGATCAGAATGCTTCCGGGTATCTGGAAGCAGGCGCAAGCCATGTGATCGTTACGTCCTTTGTGTTTCAGAATGGACGGCTGAACCGGGAAAATCTGAAAAAGCTTTGTGATGCGGTCGGAAAAGAGCGGATCGTTCTGGATTTAAGCTGCCGCAGAAGGGGAGGAGAATATTATATCGTGACCGACCGCTGGCAGACATTTACCGAAGAGAGATTGAGTGAAACGCTGTTGGATGAACTTGCCGGACATTGCAGTGAGTTTCTCGTACATGGGGTGGATGTGGAGGGGAAAGCTTCCGGTGTGGAGGAAGAACTTGTGCGTCTGCTGGGCAGATGGGGAAAGATCCCGGTCACTTATGCGGGAGGGATCGGCACACTTGAGGAGCTGGAACATTTTCAAAATTTATGCAAAGGGCGGCTTGATTTTACGATCGGAAGCGCGCTGGATCTGTTTGGGGGAAATATCCCGTACGAGCGGGCAGCACAATTCCACGGAAAGGAACTGTGAATCGTTTGTTGTGAATACTTACCGGGGAGAAAACGGGCGGAACGGAAAACTTCATGGCAACGGACTGCAAATTGGTTGAATTTGGAACGAGATAGTGATAAAATGAAACGAAACGCTATTATGACATAGGAAGCAGGTCATTTCGTTAATAGTAAACAGACAAGGAGTTAATTCAGACTATGGGGCTTATAGAGAAAATTTTCGGTACGCACAGTGAAAATGAACTGAAGCGTATCTACCCGATCGTAGACCGGATCGATGCACTGGAACCGGAGATACAGGTATTGTCCGATCAGGAGTTGAAAGATAAGACAAGAGAGTTCAAACAACGTCTTTCGGACGGCGAGACGCTGGATGATATTCTGCCGGAGGCATATGCGGTTGTGCGGGAGGCGGCAAAACGAAGTCTTGGAATGCGGCATTACCGGGTACAGCTGATCGGAGGGATCATTCTCCATCAGGGACGTATCGCGGAGATGCGAACAGGAGAGGGAAAGACTTTAGTTTCCACGCTTCCGGCGTATTTGAATGCGCTTTCGGGAAAAGGCGTGCATATCGTCACAGTCAACGATTATCTGGCAAAGCGTGATGCGGAGTGGATGGGAAAGGTTCATGAATTCCTCGGACTGACCGTCGGGGTTGTGTTAAACGGCATGGAGAATGAGGAACGCCGCGCGGCATATAATTGTGACATCACTTATGTGACGAACAATGAGCTTGGATTTGATTATCTGCGTGACAACATGGTGATCTACAAAGAACAGCTTGTACAGCGCGGGCTGAATTTTGCGATCATCGACGAGGTCGACTCCGTCCTGATCGATGAGGCCAGAACACCGCTGATCATTTCCGGTCAGAGCGGAAAGTCAACAAAGCTCTACGAAGCCTGCGACATTCTGGCGCGTCAGCTGGAGCGGGGCGAGGCGAGCGGAGAGTTTACGAAGATGAACGCCATTATGGGCGAGGATATCGAGGAGACGGGAGACTACATTGTCAACGAGAAAGAAAAGAACGTCAATCTGACCGAAGACGGCGTCAAGAAAGTCGAGCAGTTCTTCCATATCGAGAACCTTGCGGATCCGGAAAATCTGGAGATCCAGCATAATATCATTCTGGCGCTCCGGGCCCACAATCTGATGTTCAAGGATCAGGATTATGTTGTGACGCCGGACGGCGAGGTAGTGATCGTCGACGAATTTACCGGACGAATCATGCCGGGACGTCGTTATTCCGACGGTCTGCATCAGGCAATCGAGGCGAAAGAGCATGTACAGGTGCGCCGGGAGAGCAAGACGCTGGCGACGATCACATTCCAGAACCTGTTCAATAAGTTTGAGAAGAAGAGCGGTATGACAGGTACGGCTCTGACGGAAGAAAAAGAGTTCCGTGATATTTACGGAATGGACGTTGTGGAGATTCCGACGAACAAACCGGTACAGAGACAGGATCTTGACGATGCGGTCTACAAGACAAAAGCGGAGAAATATCGTGCGGTCGTGGACGAAGTGATCCGTGCACATGCGACCGGACAGCCGGTTCTGGTCGGTACGATCACGATCGAGGTATCGGAACTGCTCAGCAAGATGCTGAAAAAAGAGGGGATCAAGCACAATGTCCTGAATGCGAAATACCATGAGATGGAAGCAGAGATTGTGGCAGATGCCGGACTGCACGGCGCGGTGACGATCGCTACCAATATGGCGGGACGTGGTACGGATATCAAGCTGGATGAGGAAGCGCGTGCAGCGGGCGGTCTGAAGATCATCGGCACAGAGCGGCATGAATCCAGACGAATTGACAATCAGCTCCGTGGACGTTCCGGACGTCAGGGAGATCCGGGAGAATCCCGATTCTATATCTCCCTGGAAGACGATCTGATGCGTCTGTTTGGTTCCGAAAAGTTGATGAGCGTGTTCAATACACTCGGTGTGGAAGACGGCGAACAGATCGAACACAAGATGCTTTCCAGTGCGATCGAGAAAGCACAGAAGAAGATCGAGAGCAACAACTTCGGCATCCGCAAGAACCTGCTGGAATATGATCAGGTTATGAACGAACAAAGAGAGATCATCTACGGCGAGCGACGCCGGGTTCTGGACGGGGAGAGCATGCGCGATACGGTGTACAATATGATCACCGAGTTCGTGGAGAATACGACGGACCGCTTTGTATCTCCGGATGTGGATATGGAAGACGCCGATCTCGGCGGACTGGAACGGACGCTGCACGAGGTGATCCCGCAGCTCGGCTTCCCGACAGCGGAGGAATTGAAGAAGACGTCCCAGAAAGAGCTGAAGCATCTTTTGAAAGAACATGCAGTGAAAGCATATGAGGCAAAAGAGGCTGAGTTCCCGGAGGCAGAGCAGATCCGTGAGATGGAACGCGTGATCCTTTTAAAGGTGATCGATGCGAAATGGATGGATCATATTGATGATATGGATCAGCTCCGTCAGGGAATCGGACTGCAGGCGTACGGTCAGAGAAACCCGCTTGTCGAGTATAAGATGATGGGTTACGATATGTTCGGCGAGATGACCAATGCGATCGCAGAGATGACGATCCGCACGTTGTTCCACATTCGGGTAGAACAGAAAGTGGAACGTGAACAGGTTGCAAAAGTAACCGGAACGAATAAGGACGAAAGTGCAGTGCGCGCTCCGAAACGCCGCGAGGAGAAGAAAGTTTATCCAAACGATCCGTGTCCGTGCGGAAGCGGAAAGAAGTATAAACAGTGCTGTGGAAGAAAGATCAAATAAGATCAAATAACAGCAGATGCAGAACAACAAATGCAAGAAAAAGAAAGAGGTGATCAAGGTGGTTTTACTGGATGAATTAAAGCAGAATCTGACTGCATATGAAGAACCGCTGAAAGATTTGAGGGATTCACTTTGACTTAGCGTCAAAGAAAGAACGGATTGAGGAACTGGAACGGAAGATCGAGGAACCGAACTTCTGGGATAACCCGGAAGAATCGCAGCATACAATGAAGCTGCTCCGAAGTCTTCAGGATTCCGTGAAAAAAATTGAAAAAATGTATGCAGATTACGAGGATATCGGGCTTCTGATCGAGATGAGCGAGGAAGAACCGGATGACGAGACGATCGAAGAGATCCGGGAAGATCTGGAGAGATTTCAGGAAGAGTTTGAAGAGCTGCGTATCGGAACGCTTTTGACCGGAGAGTATGACCGGAATGATGCGATCATGAGCATTCATGCGGGAGCCGGCGGAACCGAGTCCTGTGACTGGGCAAGTATGTTGTACCGGATGTATACCCGGTGGGCAGAGAAGAAAGGATTTACCGTGGAAGTGCTGGATTATCTGGAGGGTGATGTGGCAGGGATCAAAGGTGTGACGTTTGAGGTGCGCGGTGAAAATGCCTACGGGTATCTGCGCTCCGAAAAAGGTGTTCACCGTCTCGTGCGGATTTCTCCGTTCAATGCGGCGGGAAAACGTCAGACTTCTTTCGTGTCCTGCGATGTGATCCCGGATATCGAGGATGAGATCGAGATCGAGATCAACGAAGACGATCTGCGGATCGATACGTACCGGTCCAGCGGAGCCGGCGGACAGCATATCAACAAGACGTCTTCGGCAGTGCGCATTACGCATCTTCCGACCGGAATCGTTGTGCAGTGTCAGAATGAACGTTCCCAGCATATGAATAAGGACAAGGCGATGCAGATGCTCAAAGCAAAACTTTATCTGATCAAACAGCAGGAACAGGCAGACAAAGTATCGGACATCCGCGGAGAGATCAAAGAGATCGGATTTGGAAGTCAGATCCGCTCCTATGTTATGCAGCCGTATACGCTTGTGAAAGATCACCGGACGAATGCGGAGATCAGCAATATAGGCGCGGTCATGGATGGAAATATCGATCCGTTTATCAATGCATACTTAAGTGCAAAAAAAGCGTGATTGTCTGTCGGCGGGGATTTTGGATCCCTCCGGCAGACATTGCCGTTTACACGAAAAAGGAAAGGAATGAAAGAAGATGGTAAATATAGCTGTGATGGGCTACGGCACGGTAGGATCCGGGGTCGTGGAAGTGATCAATACAAACGGCGCAACGATCAACCAGAGAGTCGGCGATGAGATACATATCAAATATGTGCTGGATCTGCGGGATTTTCCGGGTGATCCGATCCAGGAGAAGATCATTCATGATTTTGATACGATCGTAAATGACCCGGAGATCCAGATCGTCGTGGAAGTGATGGGAGGAATCGAGCCGGCATATACGTTTGTGAAAAAATGTCTTCTTGCAGGGAAGAGTGTGGCGACCTCGAACAAGGCGCTTGTGGCAAAACACGGGGCGGAGCTTCTTTCCATCGCGCGGGAGCGGGAGATCAACTTTTTGTTTGAAGCAAGCGTAGGCGGCGGAATCCCGATCATCCGTCCGCTGAATTCTTCGATGACGGCGGATGAGATTGAGGAGATCACCGGAATCCTGAACGGGACGACCAACTATATGTTGACAAAGATGTTCTACGAGGGAGCAGATTATGATGAAGTGCTGAAAGAAGCACAGGCAAAAGGATATGCGGAGCGTAATCCGGAAGCGGATGTGGAGGGACACGATGCCTGCAGGAAGATTGCGATCTTATCCTCATTGATCTCCGGTCGTCAGGTGGATTTTGAGGATATTTATACCGAGGGGATCACGGAGATCACAAAAGAAGATATGCTGTACGCAAAGGAAATGGGCATGACGATCAAACTGCTTGCGTCGAGCAGAAGAGACGGCGATCACCTGCATGCGATCGTAGCGCCGCATCTTCTTCGCAGTGACCATCCGCTTTACAACGTCAATGATGTGTTCAATGCGATTTTTGTGCACGGAAATGTGCTCGGGGACGCGATGTTTTATGGAAGCGGAGCGGGAAAACTTCCGACGGCAAGCGCTGTCGTATCCGACGTGGTGGACGAGGCGAAACATCTGCACCGGAATATTATGACGATGTGGAAGAGTGAAAAACTGACGTTGCAGCCGATTGCAGATACGAGCAAACAGTTTTTTGTCCGGATCAAAGGGGAAGCTGACGCATTGAGAGCACATCTGGAAAGCAAATTCGGTCCGATCCGTATCGTGCAGGCGGAAAGTCTGGGCGGAGAGTTCGGATTTTTGACGGAAGTGATGACGGAGGGCGAGTATGCGAAGTGTGCGGAAGAATTTCCGGGAATCCTGCATATGATCCGTGTACAAGAGTAAAGGGGGAAAAGAAATTGAGGTATCTGGTGATGCTCTGCGATGGAATGGCAGATGAACCGTTGGAGGAACTGGGAGGAAGAACACCGCTGGAAGCGGCAGTGACACCGAATATGGACCGGCTTGCAAAAGTTTCCGAGATCGGTATGGTGCGGACGGTTCCGGAGGGAATGGCGCCCGGAAGCGACACGGCAAATCTGTCTGTGATCGGATATGATCCGAAACGTTATTATACCGGGAGATCTCCGTTGGAAGCGCTGAGTATCGGAGTGGATATGGCGCCGGATGACGTGTCGTTTCGTTGTAATGTGGTGACACTTTCCGAGGAAGAAGAAAAATATGAGGATCGGAAAATCTTGGATCACAGTTCGGATGAAATCAGTACCGAAGAGGCGGCGGTTCTTTTGGAAGCGCTGAAAGAGGGCTTAAAGCGGGACGGCTATGAATTTTATGTCGGAACGAGCTATCGTCACCTACTGATCTGGAAACACGGAAGCGTTGTGGAATTGACGCCGCCGCATGATATCCTGACGAAGCGGATCGGGGAATTTCTTCCGAAAGATCCTCTGCTGCGGGAAATGATGGAGAAAAGTTATGAGATCCTGAATCATCATCCGGTCAACGAAGCGAGACGGAAGAACGGTTTGAAGCCTGCCAATTCCGCATGGTTCTGGGGAGCGGGTACAAGACCGGCGCTGAAAGCATTTGAAGAACTGCATGGGAAAACAGGCGCGATGATCTCGGCAGTGGATCTGCTGAAAGGGATCGCAGTAGGAGCCGGTATGCAGAATCTCATAGTCGAGGGCGCAAACGGCGGACTGCATACGAATTATACCGGAAAAGCGGAAGCGGCAGTGAAAGCGCTGACAGAAGATGGATTTGATTTTGTATATATCCATGTCGAGGCTCCGGATGAGATGGGGCATCAGGGAAAGGTAAAAGACAAGATCCGGTCGATCGAATGGATCGATGAAAAGATCATTGGACCGGTGACCGCGAAACTTTCTGAACAGGGGCAGGATTTCCGAATGCTGGTTCTGCCGGATCATCCGACGCCGATCTGCGTGCGGACGCATACAGCCGATCCGGTTCCGTATTTGCTGTATGACAGTACGAAAAATGTGCAGGGGGCAGTATCCTATGATGAAAGGCATGGGATGGAGAGTAAAATCAGAGAAGAAGAGGGGTACCGTCTGATCGGGCACCTTTTTGAAGGAGAATAGTATGCTGATCGTGAAAAAATTTGGAGGCAGTTCTGTTGCAGACCGGGAACGGATCTTTAATGTGGCAGAACGCTGTGTGGAAGAATACAAAAAAGGCAACGATGTGATCGTTGTGCTTTCCGCTATGGGAGATACAACGGATGAATTGATCGCGAAAGCAAAAGAGATCAATCCGAACGCATCGAGACGGGAAATGGATATGCTTTTGACAACCGGAGAGCAGGTGTCGGTCTCTTTGATGGCAATGGCAATCTCTTCGATGGGAATCCCGGCGGTTTCCCTGAATGCATTTCAAGTGGGAATGCATTGCACATCCGCTTATGGGAACGCCCGGTTTAAACGGGTCGATGCAGACCGCATCCGACATGAACTGGAGTACCGGAAGATCGTGATCATCACGGGATTTCAGGGGGTGAATAAGTACGAAGACTATGTGACGCTTGGCAGAGGCGGGTCGGATACAACCGCAGTTGCGATCGCAGCGGCGCTCCACGCGGATGCGTGCGAGATCTATACCGACGTGGATGGCGTGTATACGGCAGACCCGAGAATCGTAAAGAATGCAAGAAAACTGGAGTCCATCAGTTACGATGAGATGTTGGAGCTGGCGTCACTGGGGGCGAAAGTACTTCATAATCGTTCGGTGGAAATGGCAAAAAAATATGGCGTACAGCTGATCGTCCGGTCCAGTCTGAACCGGTCGGAGGGTACGGTAGTCAAGGAGGTAGCGAAAATGGAAAAAATGCTGATCAGCGGAGTTGCATCCGACAAAAATACATCCCGTGTGTCTGTGATCGGTGTGCAGGATAAGCCGGGAGTGGCGTTTAAGATTTTTAATACATTGGCGAAAAAAGGGATCAATGTGGATATTATCCTGCAGTCGGTGGGACGCGGCGGCACGAAAGATATTTCTTTTACGGTTTCCCAGGAAGATTTAAATGATACGTTGAAGACATTGGAAGAAAACAAAGAGTCTCTGACGATCCAGGAGATCAAACATAAAGATAATGTGGCAAAGATTTCGATCGTAGGCGCGGGAATGATGAGCAATCCGGGCGTGGCTGCAAAAATGTTTGAAGCATTGTTCAATGCACAGGTGAACATCAGCATGATCTCCACCTCGGAAGTGCGGATCACGGTTTTGATCGATGAAAATGATGTGGAGCGTGCAATGGTTGCCGTTCACGATGGCTTTGGACTGGGTGCTTAGGCGGGACGTGCGGAAGATCCGGCAAAAAGAGTTCCGGTAAAAAAGAGAGCTGGTAAAAAGTAAAAAAAGAGGGCGGTGAACTTGCCGGAGCGCGGCGGCTTCACTGCCCGTTTATTCATGCAGGACCTTACATACCAGACGGCGGTCTTCTGCGCTTGCCTGCCGGTATTTCAGGATCAGATCACATTCGTCTTCTGTCAGGATCAAGGTCGTGTCACTGTGCTCTCTGTGCGCCACGGTGTAAGGCGGACGTACCTCGCGGAACATGAGCGTGGAGGAACGAAAGGAATCCACGATCAATTGATTCAGCGAAATCTCATAGAGCTCGGAAAGTTTGACAAGCAGTCCGAGATCCGGATCCCGTTTTCCGGTCTCATAGTTGGAGTAAGCCTGACGGGAAATATTCAGATACTCACTGACGTCTTTTTGTGTCAGTGCGTTTGCTTTTCGATATTCATATAAATTTTTCGTAAGCTGCAGATTTGCCAACGTCATCCCTCCATACCGGAAACTTCTTGTCTGTGCTGTGAATCAGTCCACATTATAGCAAGTTTCTTAATAGGATTGACCGGATGGCGACGTAATATAGCATAAATTACAAAAGCAACAAATCGTTTACAACTTACTTAAATTACTATTGTGAAAACGGGAAGAATGGGTGACATCTTCTCCAAACCAGTCCGGGGCATGAAAAGTCTCGGCTGAGAGAAGATCCGGGAATTCAACCTCGGCAAGAATCAGACCATCCAGATCTCCGCGGAAGAAATCCAGTTCGATCAAAAGCGGGGAGTCGCAGGAAAGCGGAATGACATAACGGTCTTTGGTGATCAGACGTCCGTCTGTTTTTTCTCTCAGATGCAGATACGCTTCCTTTGTCAGCGGAAGATTGTATTCTTCACGGGCCATCAGCCCTTTTGATTTGTAAGTGAGGATATAATCGTCCTGATCCCGGCGTACTCTGACGACCGGTTCGGTACAAAGATAACCTTGTTCGATCCGTCTGCAGGGAAAGTCGGATGGTTGAAATGGGATCTTGTTTTTGTCGATCAAATATTTGCGTTCGATTTCCATAAGGAACCTCCGTTGTTTTATTTGAATGTGCACAGGATATCCGTAAAAGAAAAAGGTCCGGATGCCACAGGATCATAATAAAACACCGCTGCGGAAGATGCAATGGGGAAGTTTACGTTCTTGTACAAAGAAAAACGGTTTCCGTTTGTACAGTGACGTGAAAATAAATATAAAGAGAGGAAGAAAAGATTGAAAATGAAAAATGTAAAAGTGTTTTTAGCAGATGGATTTGAAGAGATCGAAGCGTTGACGGTCGTGGATATTCTGCGCAGAGCCGGCGTGGAGACAACGACCGTATCCGTGACGAAAAAAGATGTGGCAGAGGGGGCGCATGGAATCTGCGTGAAAGCGGATGAGCTGTTTGAAGAAGCGGACTTTCATGAGACAGAGATGCTCGTGCTTCCGGGCGGAATGCCCGGAACACTGAATCTGCAGGCGTATACAGGTCTCAGGGAACTGCTGTTGGCATACGGGAAAGCGGAAAAATATGTGGCCGCGATCTGCGCGGCTCCGAGTATTCTGGGAGAACTCGGAATGTTGGATGGGAAACGTGCCTGCTGTTATCCGTCTTTTGAAGAGAAACTGACCGGAGCAGAGGTTGTAAGAGAACCGGTGGTTTTGGATCAGAACGTGATCACAAGCAGAGGGATGGGAACGGCGATCCCGTTTTCACTGAAGCTTGTGGAGGTTCTTTGCGGCATGGAAAGAGCAGAAGAAGTGAGAAAATCGATCATTTATAATGAGGAATAAAAAAGAAGCAGAGCGTCAGTGTACAAGAGAAAATACGTTTTCCTATTTGTACACCGACAAAAGCGGTGTTTTGGGAAAAAAGACTGGAAATTCGGGAATGTTTGTGCTATACTGACTCAATGACTGCGAATGTTTATTTTTATTCGATTACAAAAAGTATACCCGCCCGGGCATTCTGACCTACAGAAGCTTACGCACAGACGTGCTTTATATGGAGCATAAAGCAGAGAGCAGGGTACAAGTCAAGGAGGAAAATAAAATGAGTTTACAGGTAGAAAATTTGGAGCATAATATGGCGAAGCTCACGATCGAAGTTGCAGCAGAAGACGTAGAGAAAGCTCTGCAGGCAGCATATTTAAAAGAGCGCAAGAGAATCAGCCTGCCGGGATTCCGTAAAGGAAAAGTTCCGCGTCAGATGATCGAGAAGATGTACGGACCGGAGATTTTCTATGAAGATGCGGCAAACAGCATGATCTCAGAAGCTTACGGAAAAGCATATGAGGAGTGCGGTCTTGAAATCGTTTCCCAGCCGGACATCGATGTTGTTCAGCTGGAAAAAGGAAAAGCATTCATCTTTACAGCGGAAGTTGCGGTAAAACCGGAAGTGACACTCGGCGAATATAAAGGTCTGAAAGTGGACAAAGTTTCTACAAGAGTGACACAGAAAGAAGTAGACGAGGAGATCGAGAAAGAGCGTGAGCGCAACGCAAGAACGATCGAAGTGACTGACCGTGCCGTTCAGGACAAAGATGTGGTAACACTGGACTTTGAGGGATTTGTAGACGGAGAAGCTTTCGAGGGCGGAAAAGGAACAGATTATCCGCTGACGATCGGTTCCGGTTCTTTTATCCCGGGATTTGAAGAGCAGCTGATCGGAGCTGAGATCGACAAAGAGACAGAAGTAAACGTTACATTCCCGGAAGATTATCAGGCAGAAGAACTGGCTGGAAAAGCAGCGGTATTCAAATGTACCGTACATGCGATCAAAGCAAAAGAACTTCCGGAATTAGACGACGAGTTCGCATCTGAAGTTTCCGAGTGTGAAACAATGGATGATTACAGAGCAGAAGTAAAAACAAAGATCAAAGAGCGCAAAGAGCGCGAGGGCAAACAGAAAAAAGAAGATCAGGCAGTAGAGCAGGCAGTTGCAAACGCTGAAATGGATCTTCCGAAGCCGATGATCGATCTGCAGACAAAACAGATGGCAGATGATTTCGCACGCCGCATCGCACAGCAGGGACTGACTGTGGAGCAGTACTTCCAGTTCACAGGACTCTCCGAAGAGAAGATGATGGAAGAGATGGAGCCGCAGGCAGAGAAGAGAATCCGCACAAGACTGGTTCTCGAAGCGATCGTGAAAGCGGAGAATATCGAAGTGACAGACGAACGTCTGGACGAAGAACTGCAGAAGATGGCAGACGCTTACCAGATGGAAGTTGAAAAACTGAAAGAATTCATGGGCGAAAATGAAAAAGCACAGATGAAAGAAGATATTGCAGTTCAGGATGCAGTGACATTGATCACGGAAGCTGCAGTAGAAGCATAAAAACGGCAGAGATTTCATTTAAAAAGTTTAGGAGGGAAACCGGATGAGTTTAGTACCTTACGTCATTGAACAGACAAGCCGCGGGGAACGTTCCTACGACATTTATTCCAGATTACTGAAAGACCGTATTATTTTTCTTGGGGAAGAAGTGACAGATGTATCTGCAAATATCATTGTTGCACAGCTTCTGTTTTTGGAGGCGGATGATCCGAATAAGGACATTCAGCTTTACATCAACAGCCCGGGCGGTTCCGTAACTGCCGGAATGGCAATTTATGATACGATGCAGTACATCAAATGTGATGTGTCGACCGTATGCATCGGCATGGCAGCGAGCATGGGATCGTTTTTGCTGTCAGGAGGTGCAAAGGGCAAACGTTTTGCTTTGCCGAATGCGGAGATCATGATCCATCAGCCGTCCGGAGGAGCACAGGGACAGGCGACAGAGATCCAGATCGCTGCGGAACATATTTTGAAAATCAGGAAGAAATTAAATGAAATTCTTGCTGCAAATACAGGACAGCCGTTGGAAGTGATCCAGAGAGATACGGAGCGCGATAACTTTATGTCCGCGCAGCAGGCAAAAGAATATGGTTTGATTGACGAAGTGATCGCCAGCCACTAATGAATGAGGGAGACAGTGATGTCTCCCTTATCACAGGCAGGAATGAATAGTTGAAAGGGAAACGAGTATGGCAGGGAAACTGACGGATGATACAGTAAGATGTTCTTTCTGTAATAAACCACAGTCTCAGGTACGCAAACTGATTGCAGGACCGAACGGGGCGTATATCTGTGACGAATGTGTAGATGTCTGCGCAGAGATCATCGAGGAAGAATTTGAATACGAAGAGCGGAACCGGTTTGAAGATATCAATCTTCTGACCCCGGAAGAGATCAAAGCATTTCTGGACGATTATGTGATCGGTCAGGACGAGGCAAAAAAAGTTCTTTCCGTTGCAGTATATAATCATTATAAGCGGATCATGGCGGGAGAGGATCTCGGTGTGGAACTCCAGAAGAGTAATATTTTGATGCTCGGACCTACCGGCTGCGGAAAGACGCTGCTGGCACAGACGCTGGCAAAGATTTTAAATGTTCCGTTTGCGATCGCGGATGCGACGGCATTGACGGAAGCTGGATATGTCGGTGAGGATGTAGAGAATATTCTGTTGAAAGTGATCCAGGCGGCAGACGGTGATATTGAACGCGCGGAGCACGGCATCATTTATATTGACGAGATCGATAAGATCACGAGAAAATCCGAGAATCCGTCGATCACAAGAGACGTTTCCGGTGAGGGCGTGCAGCAGGCACTTTTGAAGATCATCGAGGGAACGGTTGCTTCGGTACCGCCGCAGGGCGGAAGAAAACATCCGCATCAGGAACTGATCCAGATCGACACGACCAATATCCTGTTTATCTGCGGAGGCGCATTTGAGGGACTGGATAAGATCATAGAGACACGTCTGGACCGTAAATCCATCGGATTTAATGCGGAGATCGCATCCAAACATGAATATGACGTGGACGTGCTGCTCCATGAAGCACTGCCGCAGGATCTTGTGAAATTCGGACTGATCCCGGAACTTGTCGGACGTCTTCCGGTTACGGTATCGCTGAATATGCTGGATCAGGAAGCGCTTGTGCGGATCCTGACAGAGCCGAAGAGTGCGATTGTAAAACAGTACCAGAAATTGCTGGAACTGGACGGCGTACGCCTTGTTTTTGACCGGGACGCTCTGACTGCGATCGCGGAGACTTCTCTCAAACGGAAGACCGGAGCGCGCGGACTTCGTGCGATCATGGAGGATATCATGATGGAGACGATGTTCTGCGTACCGTCGGATGATACGATCAAAGAATGCCGGATCACGAAAGACGTCGTGAACGGAACCGGAAAACCGCTGTATGAGCGGGATGGGGAAGAACGCAAATCTTTTTTGACAACAGAAAGTGCGTAAGAGAATGTGAATGGGCGGATGCCGGCGAACCGGTATCCGCTTTTTGTAGTATGCGACGAGCCAAAGTCCGGGCTTGCCCGAGACCTTGGCGACTGCTTACAAACCCGGAATGTGCCTTTTGGCACTTCCGGTGATTTCGATATATATATCTACTTATGATTTTACAGACAAGGAGAAAGACAGGTATGGAAAATGAAATCTTGCATCTTCCTATGGTGGCGCTTCGAGGGATGACTGTGATGCCGGGGAAAACCGTTCATTTTGACATCAGTCGTGAACGTTCGATCCAGGCGGTACAGGAAGCGATGACAGGAAATCAGAGGATTTTTCTGACGGCGCAGAAAAAGATCGAGACGGACGAACCGAAAATGGAAGATGTATATGAGGTCGGAACGATCGCAGTGATCCAGCAGATCGCCAAGCTTCCGCGTCAGATCATGCGTGTGATGGTGACCGGGGAGACGCGGGGGATCTTAAAACAGATCGAAGAGGAAGATCCGTATCTTCTGGCGGAAGCGGAAGTCGTCGATGAGAGTGGTTTTGAGATTCCGGATGAAATGAATGCGGAGGCGATGGCACGCGGACTGAAAGATATATTTGTGGAATATGTCGCCAAAAACGGAAAGCTGCCCAAAGAACTGATCGCGCAGATTCTGGAGATCCGGGGACTGAAAAAACTTGTGGATGAGATCGCGGCGAACCTACCATTGTATTATACAGATCAGCAGGAACTTCTGGATCAACTGGATTTTTGGGAGCGATATGAATTGCTCGCATTGAAACTTGTCAATGAGACAGAGATCATGGATATCAAAGATGAGATCCGTTTGAAAGTCAAAGAGCGGGTAGACCAGCATCAAAGAGAATATATTCTGCGGGAACAGATGAAAGTGATCCGGGAAGAACTCGGAGAGGAGGCGTCCGGAAATGACGCCGATGAATTTCGGGAGCGTCTGAAGAATCTGGACGCACCGGAAGAAGTAAAAGAAAAGATCAAAAAGGAGATCTCGCGTTTTTCGGGATCTCTGAACAGTCCGGCAGAAAACGGCGTGATCCGTACTTATATCGAGACGATGCTGGAGATGCCGTGGAATCAAAGAGCGGAAGACTGTGAGGATATGGAATATGCAAAAGAAATCCTGGAACAGGAGCACTATGGACTGGAAGAGGTCAAGGAACGTGTTCTGGAATTTCTGGCAGTTCGCGCGCTGACGCATAAGGGGGGAAGTCCGGTGCTTTGTCTGGCGGGACCTCCGGGAACCGGAAAAACCTCGATCGCCCGTTCATTGGCGAAAGCGCTCCGGAAACCGTATGTAAGGATCTCCCTGGGCGGAATCCGGGATGAGGCGGAGATACGCGGACACCGGAAAACTTATGTGGGGGCGATGCCCGGACGGATTGCCAATGCGATCCGAAAAGCCGGAGTAAAAAATCCTCTGATCCTTTTGGATGAAATCGATAAAGTCAGTACAGACTATAAAGGAGATACATTTTCCGCACTTCTGGAAGTGCTGGATCAGGAGCAGAACCGGGGATTTCGGGATCATTATCTGGAAGTACCGCTGGATCTGTCGGAAGTGGTATTTCTGACAACGGCAAATACGACCGAGACAATCCCGCGTCCGCTCCTTGACAGGATGGAAGTGATCGAGGTGAGCAGCTATACCGAGAATGAAAAGCTGCATATCGCGACGGAGCATCTGATTCCGAAGCAACTCGGAAAACACGGACTTTCTGCGGAGGAACTGACGATGGAGGAAGCAGCGGTCTGGAAGATTGCGAAAAATTATACGAAAGAAGCCGGGGTCAGACAATTAGAGCGGAAAATCGGAGAAATCTGCAGAAAAACAGCAAAAGAAATACTGACAACGGAGCGGAAAAAGGTTACAATAACAAAAGAAAACCTGTCGGAATATCTCGGGCGGGAAAAATATACTTATGAAATGGCGAATTCATCTGATGAGATCGGGATCGTGCGTGGTCTGGCATGGACAAGCGTGGGCGGAGATACGCTTCAGATCGAAGTCAATGTGATGCCCGGAAAAGGGGAGCTTCTCTTGACAGGGCAGCTTGGCGATGTGATGAAAGAATCTGCGCAGACCGGAATCAGCTATATCCGTTCTGTGGGAAAAAGCTGGCAGATCGCAGACGACTTTTTTGAGAAACATGATCTGCATGTACATATTCCGGAGGGCGCGGTGCCGAAGGACGGTCCGTCTGCGGGGATCACGATGGCGACGGCAATCTTGTCGGCGGTAATAAAGAAAAAGATCCGGGCGGATCTGGCGATGACCGGAGAGATCACACTGCGGGGAAAAGTGCTTCCGATCGGCGGGCTGAAAGAGAAACTGCTTGCGGCGAAGAATGCCGGAATACATACGGTTCTGATCCCGGAGCACAATCAGGCGGACGTGGAAGAGTTTTCATCCGAGATCACCGGCGGACTTTCCATTCTCCCGGTAAAAAATATGGATGAGGTGCTTCGTGAAGCATTTGCGGAACCTGTTTCCGGAAGAGCGCCGGAACAATAGAAAATGGTATACGGTACAGGAGGAAAAGTATGGTAATCAGAAATATCAATTTGGAGACAGTGTGTGGGATCACAAGCCGTCTCCCGGAAAATGAAAAACCGGAGATCGCGTTTGCGGGCAAATCCAACGTCGGTAAATCGTCTCTGATCAATGCGTTGATGAACCGAAAATCGTATGCCCGTATTTCGGCGACTCCGGGAAAAACACAGACGATCAATTTTTACAATATCAATGAAGAAGTGTATCTTGTCGATCTGCCGGGATATGGATATGCAAAAGTATCGGAAAAAGAAAAACGGCAATGGGGAGAACTGATCGAGCGTTATCTGCATGGTTCCGCACAGTTGAAAGCGGTGTTTTTGCTGATCGACATCCGGCATGAACCGTCGGCAAACGATAAGATGATGTACGAGTGGATCGTCGATCAGGGATTTCATCCGATCATTGTGGCGACAAAGCTGGATAAACTGAAACGAAGTCAGGTGCAGAAGCATGTGAAGATGGTAAAAGAGGGACTGAACCTTGTTCCGGGAACAAGGATCATCCCGTTTTCATCGGTGTCCAAACAGGGACGGGATGAACTATGGGAATTGGTGGAGACGGAATTCCTCGGAAAAGAGTCGGACGGGAAAGCAAATAAATAATCGAGGTGAAGTGCAGTATGGAGAACAAACGCCCATATTGGCAGGTGGCAGTGAGTCTGGTATTCAGCATTCTGGCAACCGGGATTTTTATCTATCTCGGGATCAAAGGGATATTCTTCTTGATGCCGTTTGTGATCGGCTGGGGAATTGCGGCGATCGCGGCGCCCCTTGTCAACTGGCTGGAAAAGAAATTTAATATCGTCAAAAAGCTGGGATCGGCATTGATCGTTATTCTCGTGATCGGTCTGATCGTTGTCGGGATTTATTTTGCCGTAAGCCGGATCATACTGGAAGTGGGAGATCTGATCAAAAATATTCCCGAACTGTACGCGCAGTTGGAGAGCGGACTGCGCCAGATCGGAAGCGCGATGTCGGGCATTTTTGAAAAACTTCCGGTTGTGATTCAGGACGGGTGGAATACCGTTGTGGCGAATCTGGATCAATATATGGGAGATCTTGTTTCACGCATCAGTGAGCCGACGGTGATGGCGGCGGGGAATTTTGCCAAAAGTCTTCCATCTTATCTGATTTCGGTCATTGTGGCGATCTTGTCCGCGTATTTCTTTACGATCCAGCGGGAGGACGTGCTGAAATGGATGAAGCAGATCGCGCCGCCGTCGGTGGAGAAACGGATGACGCTGGTGATGGACAATCTGCGCTATGCGGTGGGCGGATATTTCAAGGCACAGTTTAAGATCATGGGGGTTGTCTTTCTGATCCTGCTTGTTGGATTTGCCGTGCTCGGCGTCCGGTATTTTGTGCTGGTTGCGTTTCTGATCTCGTTTCTGGATTTTCTTCCGTTTTTCGGAACGGGAACAGCAATGATCCCATGGGGGATTTATAAGTTCCTGATGGGAGATTATAAAATGGCGATCCTGCTGATCGCGATCTATGCGGTGACACAGCTTGTGCGCCAGCTTCTGCAGCCGAAACTGGTGGCGGACAGCGTGGGGATGAATCCGCTCGTCACGCTGCTGCTTTTGTATATCGGTTATCGGATCGGAAGCGTGCTCGGGATGATCCTTGCAGTGCCGGTCGGAATGGTATTGATCAATATGCTGCAGGCAGGGGCGTTTGACTATATTCTGGATGACGTCCGGATCCTTGTGGACGGAATCCTGGAACTTCGGAATCCGCCGAAAGAATAAAAACAGTATACGGGACAAGACAGGGAGCTATAAAGGGGAATATTTCCAACGGGATAATATTCCCCCTTTTTTTTCTTGCTTTAGTATGGTAAAATGTCTGTCATAATGAGACTTGGAAAAGGAGGAGGGTGTCGTAATGGGAATGACAATGACACAGAAGATATTGGCGGCACATGCAGGATTGGATTCTGTGAAAGCAGGGCAATTGATCATGGCAAAACTGGACGTTGTAATGGCGAATGATATCACCGGTCCGATGGCGCTGCCGATTTTTAGACAAATGGCGGATCAGGTATATGATAAGGACAAGGTTGTGCTTGTTCCGGATCATTTTACACCGAATAAAGATATCAAATCAGCGGAGAATTCAAAGGCAATCCGGGAGTTTGCGAAAGCGCAGGGGCTGACCTGGTATTTTGAACAGGGAAAATCCGGTGTGGAGCATGCGATCCTCCCGGAGGCAGGCGTTGTGGCAGCGGGAGAATGTATCATCGGTGCAGACTCCCATACATGTACATACGGGGCGCTGGGGGCATTTTCCACCGGAGTCGGGACGACGGACATTGCGACTGGTATGGCGACCGGAGAACTTTGGTTCAAAGTTCCGAGCGCAGTCAAGTTTGTGCTGACCGGAAAGCCGGGACCGTATGTGAGTGGGAAAGACATCATTATCCATATCATCGGTAAGATCGGTGTGGATGGCGCGCTTTACAAATCTATGGAATTTACCGGGGACGGCATTGCCAATCTGTCGATGGACGACCGGTTTACGATGGCGAATATGGCGATCGAAGCAGGAGCAAAGAACGGGATCTTCCCGGTGGACGATACGGCAAAAGCATATCTGAACGAACATACGAAGAAATCATACCACATTTATGAGGCGGATCAGGATGCCGAATATGAGGAGACTGTCGAGATCGATCTGTCAGAAGTGCGCCCGACCGTCGCATTTCCGCATCTTCCGGGCAATGCAAAGACGATCGATGAGATCGAGGCGATGGATCCGATCCGGATCGACCAGGTTGTGATCGGTTCCTGTACAAACGGACGGATGGAAGATATGAGAAAGGCAGCGGCGATCTTAAAAGGACATACGGTGCATCCGGACGTTCGGGTGATGGTAGTTCCGGCAACGCAGAAGATTTATAAGCAGTGTATCGCAGAGGGACTTCTTGACATTTTCGTAGACGCTGGCTGTGCGGTGAACACACCGAGCTGCGGACCGTGCATGGGAGGACACATGGGGGTTATGGCAGCCGGGGAGAAATGTGTATCCACGACGAACCGGAACTTTGTCGGACGTATGGGACATGTAGATTCCCTGATCTATCTGGCATCCCCGGAAGTAGCGGCGGCGAGCGCGATCGCAGGATGCATTGCAAATCCAGAGAAAGTAGGTGACCGATCATGAAAGCACAGGGACGTGTATTTAAATATGGAGACAACGTGGACACGGACGTGATCATTCCGGCGAGATATCTGAATTCATTTGACGCGCAGGAACTGGCGAGTCATGCGATGGTGGATATCGATCCGGAGTTTGTGAATAAAGTAAAACCGGGAGATCTGATCGTGGCAAATAAGAATTTCGGCTGCGGTTCTTCCAGAGAACATGCGCCGCTTTGCCTGAAAACAGTCGGTGTGAGCTGCATCATTGCAGAGACATTTGCAAGGATCTTTTACCGGAATGCGATCAATATCGGGCTTCCGATCATTGAATGTCCGGAAGCGGCAAGAGGAATCGAAGACGGAGATGAAGTTGAAGTTGATTTTGATTCCGGAAAGATTTATAATCGGACGAAAGGGACTGAATTTCAGGGACAGTCGTTCCCGGAATTCATGCAGAAACTGATCGCGGCAGGCGGTCTTGTGAATTATACCAACAGCAAGAAAAAGTAAAAGAGGGAAGAATCATGAATTTATTATACAAGAGCACAAGAAATGCAGAGCATACGGCGACCGCTTCCGAAGCGATCCTGAAAGGTCTGGCGGAAGATGGGGGATTGTTTGTGCCGGTGCAGATCCCGAAGCTGGATGTGACGATGGAAGAACTGAAGACGATGTCTTATCAGGAGACCGCCTATGCGGTGATGAAACAGTTTCTGACAGATTTTACGGAAGAGGAATTGAAAGGCTGTATTGCGCGTGCTTATGATTCCAAGTTTGATACCGAAGTGATCGCGCCGCTTGTAAAAGTGGGAGATACTTATCATTTGGAGTTGTTTCATGGAGCGACGATCGCGTTCAAAGATATGGCGCTGTCGATCCTGCCGCATCTTCTGACTACCGCAGCAAAGAAAAATCAGGTAAAAAATGAGATCGTGATCCTGACGGCGACTTCTGGAGATACCGGGAAAGCCGCGCTTGCAGGATTTGCGGATGTTCCGGGAACGAAGATCATCGTATTTTATCCGAAGAACGGGGTCAGCCGTGTGCAGGAACTGCAGATGGTAACGCAAAAAGGAGAGAATACATCGGTAGTTGCGATCCACGGTAATTTTGACAACGCACAGAGCGGTGTGAAAGCGCTGTTTGAAGATAAGGAACTGGAGAAAGAGCTTGTGGAAGCAGGATACCAGTTTTCTTCCGCGAATTCGATCAATATCGGACGTCTTGTCCCGCAGATCGTTTACTATGTGTATGCTTATGCCAAGTTGTTGGAAAATGAAGAGATCGCAGATGGGGAAGAACTGAATGTGACGGTTCCGACCGGAAACTTCGGCAATATTCTTGCCGCATACTATGCAAAACAGATGGGAGTTCCGATCGGAAAACTGATCTGTGCTTCCAATGAGAACAAAGTATTGTTTGACTTCTTCCAGACCGGAACTTATGACAGAAACAGGAAATTTGTACTGACCTCTTCTCCGTCGATGGATATTCTGATTTCCAGTAATCTGGAACGGCTGATCTATACGATTTCCGGACAGGATGCAAAGAAAGACAGCGAACTGATGGAGCAGTTGAAAGAGAACGGTAAATATGAGATCACGGCAGAGATGAAAGAAAAGCTGAAAGATTTTGCGGGTGGATATGCAACGGAAGAGGAGACAAAGGCAGCGATACACGAGGTATATAAGAAGACCGGATATGTGATGGATACCCACACGGCTGTTGCATCCCATGTGAGCCGGGAATACCGAAAGGAAAGCGGAGATAACAGAAAGATGCTTGTTGCATCCACTGCGAGTCCGTATAAGTTTGTCAGAAGCGTGATGTCTGCGATCGATGAAACTTATGCGCAGATGGATGAATTTGCACTGATCGGAGAGTTGGAAAAAGCATCCAACATGGATGTTCCGGGTGCGATCAAAGAAATTTTGCATGCAGAGATCCAGCATACGAGGGAATGTGATGCTGATAAGATGAAAGATACGGTAAAGGACATATTGGAGATTAGATAATCATGATGGATGACAGTATATTTGGGTTTATAGGTGTTTTGGTATTATTTTGCGGACTTTACGGCATTTACGCATATGTGAAAATGAAAAAAGGAGGTCCGATCAACGAAGCGCTCCTTTTGGGGAAAAGCTATGTGGAATATAAGTGCAAAGACCGGGAGGGATTTTTGGCGAAAGCGCTTCCAGCGGTACTTATCTTTTCCGTTACGGCTGTGGTTTATGGAATTATCGATGCGATCCATTGTTTTGTGACGCCGATCGCGGTCGTAGACTATGTCGGAATGTTTTTGTTTTTAGCTGTTTTAGTCTGGTATATGGTATATACAACAAAATTGAAAAAAGAATTTTTCCGCTCGTAAGAGAGAATCGGAAAGAAGACGAAAGTGAGGACCTTGTGATGTTTTTGGCATCAGGTCCTTTTTTCGTTGCGGTATATGACGAAAGGAAGTCCGACGAACCGGTTCATAGAAAATCTCCGAAAACGACTATTGACAAATCGAAGAGGAGGGGCTATGATTGTGTTACTCGTCTTAGGACATTTCTAAAATTCACGGGAATTTCATCCCAGGATCCAAAACGAGTTTTACAAAAGAAGAAAGGAGGAGCGCAGCGCTTATGGGCGAGGTGTACGATATGCTGCATGATCAAAATTAAAATGCGGCAGATGAAAAAGTAACAGATGAGAGATGTGGTGTTTCCGGTTAAGAAAGGAGGCATCGAAAATGAAGAAAAGATTCCCTGCCTCCGGTCGATAAAAGGAGGAGAAAGGTGAACGGAGGAAAACGATGGATCCGCTGTGCGGCGGCAGCATTGATCGTTCTGCTGTTTCCGCTTGCATCGGCAGTTCATGCCGAGGAAGCACCCGGCATGGCGGAAACGGAACAGACGCAAAATGAAAGCGGAAGAAAGACCAGTGATCTGGAACGTTTATTCGGACCGAAAGAGGGAGAGCTCGACACAAGGATTTCCGCGACTGCATGGCGAAATTATCTTGAAAAGAATCAGGCTTCGTTTTCGGGTGAAACATATTGGAGCAGTCATTTGCAGGATACAGATATCATCATTGGATCCAATTATGACGATGGAACCGTGATTTTTCAATGGAACGAGGGCGTGATCGGAATCAACGGACAACCGACGATCTGCATTGATGCAAAAACATCATTCAGGGACGGGATCCAGTATTATCCGACAGATGCACAGGCGGTCGGACTGAGTGAGACAGAAGTTACGAGACTCGCGTTGTATCAGGAATATATTTACAACCAGAGAAACGATTTGGATGATCTCGGAAAATATTTCTTTACGCAGCTCCTTGTGTGGAGAGAGCTGAATGAATATTACGGATGGGGATGGCCAAATCTGCATATTTTTTCAGGGAGTGCGTCTTGGACAGACCTTGCTTTTCAGGAGGAAGTACTGACTTCGGCAGTAAACTGGGTGCAGGAGATGGAAAGATCAGGAAGATACACCGGGCATGGTACATTTTATGTGTGCGAATATTGGCAGGCTCAGGCAGTATTATGGTTGACAGAGAATACCGGCGGGCTGGAATTGTACAAAGAATCGGAAAATCCGTCCGTCACGGAGGGCAATGCTGCATATTCTCTGGAGGGAGCGCAGTATGGCGTGTACCGTGACGGCGGCGATTATGTCAATCCGGATGCAGTGATCACAACCGATGCCAATGGTTATGGAAAGGCAGAAAACCTGCCGGTGGGAGAATATTGGATCAAAGAGCTTGTGCCGCCGAAAGGATATGCGTTAAATCCGGACTGGTCGGAATCGACAGTATCAGTACCGGGCGGACAGATGGGGGTATATCACGCGAAAGACAAGGCTATCCATGAACCGATTTCTGTGATCGTGGAAAAGACAGATGCGGATCAAGGGGAGCAGCCGTCAGAGGAACAGCTTAAGAAGCTGGAGGGAGCACGGTTCGAGGTGAAATATTATGCAGTGGATCCGGCAGTCTATGATTCGGATCCGGCAGACAGTGGGATTGCCCCGGCGCGAACCTGGGTGTTGGAAACAAAATATGATAAAACGTATCATCAGGTCTTGGCAAAACTCGAGGAAGCGTATCTTGTATCGGGAGATGCATTTTATAAGACTGCTTCCGGAGAAAGCATGCTTCCGCTTGGGATCGTGACGATCCGGGAATGCAAAGCGCCAAACGGCTATCTTTTAAATGAAACATTGTATGTGCGGAAAATACAGGAAGATGGAACGGATCAGGAATCGGTTACAGGAGAACAGGTGCCGGTTGTTCCCAATACGCCGCAGAAGATCAGGATTCGTCTTCAGAAGGTAGATAAAGAAAGCGGAAAAGCAGAGTCTGCGGCGAATGCGACATTGAAAGGTGCGGTGTATGAAGTACGTGACAGCAAAAATCAGGTTGTGGATACACTGACGACAGATGAAAAGGGGGCTGCTGTCTCCCGAGAACTGCTTCCGGGAACCTATAAAGTAAAGGAGGTCAAGGCTTCCAACGGATATTTGATCGATGAGGAAACTCACATTGTGGAGGGAGAAGCGACCGATCAGATTACACAGGTATTTGAATATGAAGTTGTAAGCGGGGAGACACCGCAGAAGATCCAAATTGAAATTCAAAAGGTGGACAGTGAGACGGACAAAGGAGAAGCACAGGGAGCGGCGGCCTTAAAAGGCGCAGAATATGAAGTAAGAGATCAGGCGGGAAACGTAGTGGAGACGTTGATCACAGATAAAAAGGGATATGCAAAAACGAAAGAACTTCCGCTTGGGAATTATACGGTGAAAGAAACAAAAGCGTCCAATGGGTATTTGCTGGATGAGAAAGAATACCCGATCAAAGGAGAGGCGAAAGATGAGGAGAATCGGGTCTTCTTATACAAAACGAAGAGTAAGGAGAGGGTCATTCGCGGAGATGTGGAACTGATCAAACTGCGGGAAAATGAGAACGAGGATGAAGATACACTGCAGGGGCTGGAGGGCGTTGAATTTACGTTTACGTCGAAAACGACGGGAAAAACAGTTGTGAAGATCGTGACGGATAAAAACGGCTATGCGACCACAGCATCCAAAGAACATCCGAGGGGAAGTCTTCCGTTTGACACATATCTGGTGGAAGAGACAAAACATCCGGAGGGGTTAAAACCGATAGAGCCGTTTGAAGTGACCATTCAGGAGGAGGGCATCGTGTGGAAAGGAATTTATAAAGAGGATAAGCTGATCGTCAGTCCGATCACCGTTGTGAAAATGGATGCGTCAACCGGAAAAAAGATTCCGATAAAAGGTGTGGAATTCCGTCTGCTCGATGCGGATAAGAAACCGATCATGATGACGACGCATTATCCGTCGGAAGTGGTGCATAAGACATTTAAGACGGACGAAAACGGGCAGTTTACATTTCCGGAAAAGCTGAAATACGGAGTGTACTATCTGGAGGAAGTAAACGCGCCGGAGGGATATTTGAAAGGAGAACTCCTGCAGTTCGAAGTGAAAGAGGGAGCGGTGTGGGATCAGCCTTTGGTGGTGAAGTATTTTGATAAAAATGCAATGGGAAAAATACAGATCGAGAAAATCGATGCGGAGACAAAAGAGAAACTTTCCGGCGCGGTATTTGAAGTGCGTGCGTCGGAGGATATTGTGACTCCGGATCAGACTGTGCGTATAAAGAAAGGAGAAGTAGCGGAAATATTGATCGTCGGAGAGGACGGGACAGCATTAAGCAAGGAGCTGTATATCGGTAAATATGAGATTCAGGAAACAAAGCAGCCGGATGGTTATGTGTTGGATCCGAAGTGCTATGAAGTGGAGATCAAGTATCAGGATCAAAACACGCCGGTCGTGCTGACGGAAATAAGTATACCAAACGAACCGACGAAAGTGCGGCTGGTCAAGAGCGAAAAAGGGAGCGAAACCCCACTTTCGGGCGTGACGTTTCATTTTTGGAAAAAAGGAGAAGAGAACGAAAAGAGGGAAGTGACGACTGAAAAAGACGGAACGATCCTTTTAGAACAACTTTTGCCCGGAACGTATTGTTTTCAGGAGATCAGGACACTGCCGGGATATATATTGGATCCAGCGGTGTATGAAGTTGTAGTTGAAGCGGATGGAACTATAAACGGAGAGAAAGAAGAAATCCTGAATGTGGAGAATGATTACACGAAAGTGGAATTTACGAAGCATGATCGTGCAAGCGGCAAAGTATTAGAGGGCGGCCGATATCAGATCACAGATCTTTCGGGAAATGTTGTGGATGAGTGGAAAGGAAAGAAAACTCCTCATCTGACAGAAAAATTGCTGCCCGGAACCGAATATATTTTCAAGGAGATTGAGGCGCCGAGCGGTTATTTGGTCGCGGAAGATGTGCGCTTTACAGTGGCGAATACCGAGGAAATACAAAAAGTACGGATGGAGGATGAAAATGCAATGGGGAAAATCCGAATTGTAAAAACCGATCGTTCGACAAAGGAAAGACTGAACGGGGCGGTGTTTGAAATCCATGCGGCAGAAGATATTATAACGCCGGATGGTACGGTGCAGTTGAAAAAGGGAGAACTTGCAGATACGATCACGACCGGAATCGAAATAGAAGATATGGAAGAAAAAGGAGCCGGTATTGCATGCAGCAAAGAACTGTTTTTCGGGAAATATGTGATCACGGAGAAGAAACCACCGGTCGGATATGTGTTGGATCAGCAAAGCTACCCAATTGATCTGGCGTATGAAGATCAGGACACGCCGGTCGTTCTGAAAACGCTGCATTTGAAAAACACATCGACAGAGCTGACAATACTGAAACAGGATGCGGAGACAAAGGAACCGCTTTCCGGAGTACGTTTTACTGTCCGCGACAGTGCGATGCCGATTGAAAACGGAGATACGAGCATCAGCGCGATTCAACTGTGGACAACCGATGAGAACGGAGAGATCCATTTGCGGGGACTTCTTCCGGGAACGTACTGGATTCAGGAGACGATGACCGTTCCCGGGTATATGCTCGATCCGGTAAAATATACGATCGAGGTTTCTGAGGACGGACAGATCACGGCTGACGGCAAAAGTACAGACATTCTGCGCATTCAAAACAAAAAAACACAGCTTCTGGGCACAAAAGCACGAAGTGAAAAAACAGGTACACAGGAGGCATTTCCGGAAAAAGAGACCGTATTGATCGATACATTGGAATTCCGAAATCTTCAGATTGGACAGGAATATCGGATTGTTGGAACTTTAATGAATCGGGAAAACGGAGAAGTGCTGCATGTAGATGGAAAAACGGTCACAGCGGAAACTTGTTTTGTTCCGGAAGAAAAGGATGGAACGGCAGAAGTAAGATTCAGTTTTGACGCAACCGGTTTAAATGGAAAGTCCGTTGTTGTTTTTGAAAAAGTATATATTGGAGAGACTGAGATTTTATCACATGAAGATTTGGAAGATCAGGAACAGACGATCCTGTTCGGTGTGAAGATGCCGGCAATGAAAACAGAAGAAAAACCAGAGAGTGTAAAGACAGGAGATGACGTCTGGTTTTTGGCAGCAGTGCTTCTGACAGTGGTGATCAGCGGAAGCATGGTTGTCGCAGATCTTGTATACAGAAGAAAAAGGCGAAAATAAACAGAGACGATATGCAGTGATGTGTGTATGTCTAGAAGAGGGAAAGGATCCGGGGGAAAAGGCTTCGGATCTTTTTTCTTTGCGCTTTTTGAGAATATTAAAAAAGATCTCTTGAATTTAAAATATTACAGATGTAAGATTGGAAGGGAGGATGAAGAGATTTCTAAAAGAAAGAAAAAAGAGGTGAAGTTATGTGGTGGAAAGAGAAAACCGGAAAATCTGTTTTCAGAAAAATGAGATATAGTATCGGTATTTTTCTGATTGTGGCATGCATGTTTGGATTCAACGGATGTGCGACAGAAGAAAAAGACAAAGGGAATGAGAAACAATCTGAACATGCAGAGGGAAATATACGAAATCAGATCATATCCGATTCAAAGAAACTGGCAGAGGGGTATCGGGTACTTTATGAGGAAGCAGAGAAAGAAGAGCAATTGGATGCTTTGGAATTTCGGCAGCAAGTGATCTCATATCTTGGAGAAGCCGGATACTCTGCCGTAGATTTGGAGAATCAGATCGATATGACTCATGCAGAGCAGGTGGAAACATTTTGTCGGGCGGCAGAGAATAAAAAGAAAGAAGAGGCGACGATATTGGCAGTACTGGATCACGGTGGATTTGTGCGCTATGATCTGACAACAAAAAATGGGAAGATTTATGCAAGAGAAAGTGCTTTAAATTGGAAAGATAATAAACCAATCGTGGACTATTATCATGAGTTTGAAGTATATGATTGGAAATATACCGAGAAAGGTTATCTCTTTATGGAAGAATACCATCCGCCCGGATATGACGGAGCAACAGGGGATATCGGATTTCGCGTGAAACCGCTGGATCCAAAATGCCGGGAACTGAACCGACATTGTGTACTTCCAATCGGATATGAATTAAATAATATGCTGATCACAAACTGGGATCCTGCGGATTATACGAATTTAGAATTGTATGATCTGTATGAACAAATGTATTCGATGAAGTATGGAGAAATATTTCCATATAGGGGGGAAGAGGGGGCTGAATATCAGATCCCGGAGCAGTCGTTCGAGGAAGTTCTGCAGACGTATCTGCCGATTAGCCCGACACAGATCCGGACGCAGACCATTTATGAGGAACAAAACCGGACTTACCGTTACAGACCGAGAGGATTATATGATTGTGAACTCCCATTTGTACCTTATCCGGAAGTGGTATCTTATGAGGAGTTGGAAAACGGGGAATTGAAACTGTTTGTGGAAGCTGTATGGATAAAAGAAAAAACAGATTGTGCGATCGCGAGTGAACTGGTCGTGAAACTGCTTGATGACGGCAAAGTACAGTATATATCGAATCGTGTGGTAGGAACGGAAGAGACAGAGGAGGAAAGCTGGGAAAATGCGGAAAATGCGGCAGGAAGTGCGGGCTTGAAAACAGAGCCCGCGCCGTGGTATACGCCACGGCTTACAGATGAAGAATGGGAAAGTTATTATGGAGGGATATCGGATGAGTGGCGAGAGTAAGAATTTGCAGGTGATAGAAGACTTTTTCGAATGTTAAAGTACAGAACAAACATTCGGTTTTTCTGTACTTTTATTTTAGATTCTGTTATAATGGCGGGAGAGTATAAAGAGAGAAAAGGATGGGATTTCTCTATAATGTGGAAACTCATACGATTAATTATCATCTGAAGAAAATATTTGCGGATGGAGAATTAGATGAGAATTCAGTTATTCGAAAATTTCGAATAACTGCTTCAGATGGGAAAAACTATAACACAAAGCAATGACAAGGATTGTTAATGCTTATTTGGATTTGGCAGAAATGCGGGCGGAAGAACAAGTTCCAATGAAAATGGAAGATTGGGCAGAACAATTTGAAGGAATTTTAAGGTTATCAAAGAAAGAAATTTTAACGCATGCAGGAAGTATATCAGCTCAAATAGCAGAAGAACATGCGTTAAGTGAGTTTAAAAAGTATCGGGTGAAACAGGATAGATTGTATCAGAGTGATTTTGATCATGTACTGTTGGAATTGGAAATAAAGGAGGTGTCAGATGGAAAAAATGAACAATAAAATATATTATCATTATTGCTATGTGGATACATTTTACAATATTATTCTAAAGCCTAGATTGCGGAAATGGCGTTTTCCTGATCTGAAGAACTGCTGATTACGCTAGGAAAGAACAGTTTTGAAATTAGCTTAAAAGGAAAGGTAAATCATGGATCATTTTGAATTAGTATCAGAATATTCCCCAACCGGTGACCAGCCCCAGGCAATTGCACAGCTTGTGCAAGGCTTCCAAGAGGGCAATCAATGCCAGACACTTCTTGGCGTCACCGGTTCGGGCAAGACATTTACGATGGCAAATGTCATCGCACAATTGAATAAACCAACGCTTATCATTGCGCATAATAAAACCTTAGCTGCGCAATTATATGGAGAATTCAAAGAATTCTTCCCAAATAACGCAGTAGAGTACTTCGTCTCCTACTACGATTACTACCAGCCCGAAGCCTACGTTCCCTCTTCGGACACTTACATCGCCAAAGATTCCGCGATCAACGATGAGATTGACAAGCTTCGGCTTTCTGCTACAATGGCGCTTACCGAGCGTCGGGATGTGATCATTGTCGCCAGTGTATCCTGTATCTATGGTCTGGGAAGCCCGATGGATTATCAGAACATGGTGATTTCTCTGCGACCGGGCATGATCAAAGAGCGGGACGAACTGATGGCGAAGCTGATCGAGATCCAATATGACCGCAACGATATGGATTTCCATCGCGGAACATTCCGTGTGCGGGGCGACGTGGTCGAAGTGATCCCGGCATATGAATCAGAGACAGCGATCCGGATCGAGTTTTTCGGCGACGAGATCGATCGGATCACCGAGATTGATATTTTGACCGGGGAGATCAAGGATGAGTTAAAGCATGCTGCGATTTTTCCGGCATCGCATTACGTTGTGGACCGAGAGAATATCAATCGTGCGGTGAAAGATATTGAGACAGAACTGGACGAGCGTGTGAAAGAATTTAAAAGGCAGGACAAGCTTCTGGAAGCGCAGCGGATCGCAGAGCGGACGAATTTTGATATCGAGATGCTCAAAGAGACAGGATTTTGTTCGGGCATTGAGAATTATTCAAGGCATCTGGCGGGGCTCGCGCCGGGACAGCCGCCATATACGCTGATCGATTATTTTCCGGATGATTTTATTATGATGATCGATGAATCCCACAAGACGGTGCCGCAGATCGGCGGTATGTACAACGGAGACCAGTCGAGAAAATCTACGTTGGTGGATTATGGTTTCCGCCTGCCGTCGGCGAAAGATAACCGCCCCTTGAATTTTGAAGAATTTGAAAGTAAAATAAATCAGGTACTGTTTGTGTCGGCGACTCCGGGGGTATACGAAGAAGAGCATGAGCTGCTTCGGGCAGAGCAGGTGATCCGTCCGACCGGTCTTTTGGATCCGGAAGTGGAAGTGCGTCCGGTGGAGGGGCAGATTGACGATCTGCTTGGCGAGATCAACAAAGAAATCGCTAAGAAAAACAAAATTCTGGTGACAACGCTGACAAAGCGGATGGCGGAAGATCTGACCGATTATATGCGGGAAGTGGGAATCCGTGTAAAATATCTGCATTCGGATGTGGATACGTTGGAGCGGACGGAAATCATCCGTGATATGCGTCTGGATGTGTTTGATGTACTGGTCGGCATCAATTTGCTGAGAGAGGGATTGGACATTCCGGAGATCACACTGGTTGCGATTCTGGATGCAGATAAAGAGGGATTCCTGCGTTCCGAGACGTCTTTGATCCAGACGATCGGGCGTGCTGCCCGAAATGCCGAGGGACATGTGATCATGTATGCGGATACCGTGACGGATTCGATGCGCATGGCGATCGAAGAGACAAAACGGCGTCGGGAGATCCAGATGAAATATAACGAAGAACACGGAATTACCCCACAGACGATCAAAAAGGCAGTGCGCGATCTGATCAGTATTTCCCAGAAAGTGGACAGTGCACAGATGAAACTGGAGAAAGATCCGGAATCAATGAGCCGTCAGGAACTTGAGAAACTGATCGGTGAAGTGACAAAGAAGATGAAGAAAGCAGCGGCAGATCTGAATTTCGAGGCGGCGGCAGAGCTGCGTGATAAATTACTTGAATTGAAGAAGACCTTACAGGAGATGGAGGAGTAAGAATAAAGAATGGGTACAAAGATGGATGCCAGACAGTATATTCGAATCCGTGGCGCGAATGAAAATAATTTAAAAAACATAGATGTAGATATTCCCAGAAATGAACTTGTTGTGCTGACAGGACTGAGCGGATCTGGAAAATCTTCCCTTGCGTTTGATACGATCTATGCAGAGGGGCAGAGACGGTATATGGAATCCCTGTCTTCCTATGCGAGACAGTTTCTCGGGCAGATGGAAAAGCCGAATGTGGAGAGTATCGAGGGGCTGTCTCCGGCAATCTCGATCGATCAGAAATCAACGAATCACAATCCACGTTCCACCGTTGGGACCGTGACGGAGATTTACGATTATTTCCGTCTGCTTTATGCGCGGATCGGAATCCCGCATTGCCCGAAGTGCGGAAAAGAGATCAAGAAGCAGTCGGTAGATGAGATGACCGATCAGATCATGGGACTTGAGCAGGGGACAAAGATCCAGCTGCTCGCACCGGTCGTGCGGGGAAGAAAAGGAACGCATGTAAAGTTATTCGAGCGGGCAAAACGCAGCGGATATGTCCGTGTGAGAGTTGACGGGAATCTGTATGAATTGTCCGAAGAGATCACGCTCGATAAGAATATCAAACATAATATCGAGATTATTGTGGATCGTCTGATCGTGAAACCGGGGATTGAAAAGCGGCTGTCAGATTCGATTGAAAATGTCTTGAATCTGGCGGAGGGGCTGTTGGTTGTCGATGTGATCGGACAGGAACCGCTGAATTTCAGTCAGAGCTTTTCCTGTCCGGACTGCGGGATCAGTATCGATGAGATTGAGCCGAGAAGTTTTTCATTCAACAATCCGTTCGGGGCATGTCCATCCTGTTTTGGACTCGGATACAAGATGGAATTTTCAGAAGAACTGATGATCCCGGATCCGTCCAAAAGTATCAATGAGGGAGCAATCGCGGTGCTTGGCTGGCAGTCCTGTGCGGATAAGGGAAGCTTTACAAATGCGATTCTTCAGGCACTGTGTGAAGAATACAAATTTGATCTGGACACTCCGTTTGAAGACTATCCGAAAAAGATCCATGATGTTTTGATCTACGGTACGAATGGAAAGGCTGTCAAAGTATATTACAAAGGGCAGCGGGGCGAGGGCGTCTATGACGTGGCGTTCGAGGGACTGATCCGGAGCGTGGAGCGGCGTTATCGCGAGACGCATTCCGAGGCGTCGAAAGCGGAGTATGAGACGTTTATGAATATTACGCCGTGTTCGGAGTGTAAAGGACAACGTTTGAAGCAAAGCGCACTGGCAGTTACCGTGGGTGATCGAAATATCGCCGAAGTAACGGCGCTTTCGATCGAAAAACTGCAGAAATTTCTGGAAAATCTGGAATTGACGCAGACACAGCATTTGATCGGAGATCAGATCTTAAAGGAAATCAAGGCGCGTACCCGGTTTTTGATGGATGTGGGACTGGATTATCTGACGTTGGCGCGTGCAACCGGAACCTTGTCGGGCGGAGAGGCACAGCGTATCCGGCTGGCAACACAGATCGGTTCAGGTCTGGTCGGCGTTGCCTATATTTTGGATGAGCCGAGTATCGGTCTGCATCAGCGAGACAATGACAAACTGCTGATGACGCTGAAGCGCCTGCGGGATCTTGGAAATTCGCTGATCGTGGTGGAACATGATGAAGATACGATGCTGGCAGCCGACTGTATTGTAGACATCGGTCCGGGTGCCGGGGAGCATGGCGGCAAAGTTGTAGCAGTGGGGACGGCGCAGGAATTGATGCAGTGTCCGGGGTCGATCACAGGAGAATATTTGAGCGGTCGGAAAAAGATCCCGGTACCGGAAGTACGGAAAAAGCCGACCGGATATTTAAAAGTTGTCGGTGCAAGGGAGAACAACCTGAAAAATATTACCGTGGAGTTTCCGCTCGGAGTGATGACCTGTGTGACAGGAGTTTCCGGTTCCGGAAAAAGTTCCCTGGTCAACGAGATCCTTTATAAGAAGCTGGCAAAAGAGCTGAACCGTGCCCGGACAATACCGGGGAAACATAAACGGATCGAGGGACTGGAACAGGTGGATAAGGTGATCGACATCGATCAGTCACCGATCGGACGGACTCCGCGGTCGAATCCGGCTACTTACACCGGTGTATTTGATTTGATCCGGGATTTGTTTGCGGCAACGCCGGATGCGAAAGCGAAAGGATATAAAAAGGGAAGATTCAGTTTTAATGTCAAAGGCGGACGATGTGAAGCATGTTCCGGTGACGGTATATTGAAAATTGAAATGCATTTCCTGCCGGACGTATATGTGCCGTGTGAAGTGTGTGGCGGAAAACGTTATAATCGGGAGACTCTGGATGTGAAGTACAAAGGAAAAAGTATTTACGATGTATTGAACATGACTGTGGAGGAAGCGGTGAAGTTTTTTGAAAATGTGCCGAGTATCCGGAGAAAGATGGAAACGCTGAATGACGTGGGGCTTTCCTACATCCGATTGGGACAGCCATCTACGGAACTTTCCGGCGGTGAAGCACAGCGGATCAAGCTTGCGGCGGAATTGAGTAAGCGAAGTACCGGAAAGACAGTGTATATTCTGGATGAACCGACAACCGGTCTTCATTTTGCAGATGTTCATAAATTAACGGAAATTCTGCGGCGTCTGGCAGATGACGGGAATACTGTGATCGTGATCGAACATAATCTGGACGTGATCAAAACCGCCGATCATATCATTGACATCGGACCGGAGGGCGGCGATAAAGGAGGTACGGTTGTGGCGACCGGTACGCCGGAAGAGGTTGCGAAAAATAAAAATTCCTATACAGGGAAGTATATAGATGCAATTCTGAAGAAACAATAGATAGCAAAAAAGACTTTCCATTTATGGAAAATTTTATTATACTAGTAGAGCAACTTGGGTGAATGAAGAGAAGCAGACGGATGAAAGATACATTCGTATGGGGGAACTGCAAAGCGATACAAAAGAAAAGCAGAAAGATACGAATGAGAAAAAAGATGGGTGATAAGGGTGCCTTTGGGAGAGGCGTAGATAGAAGGGAGAGTTTGTATGTCTGTGGATATCGGAATAGATTTGGGAACGGCGAGCGTTCTCGTGTATGTGAAAGGAAAAGGTGTTGTCCTGAAAGAACCATCGGTTGTTGCCTTTGACCGTGATACGAATGTGATCAAAGCGATCGGAGAAGAGGCGAGACTGATGCTCGGGAGAACCCCGGGAAATATCGTGGCGGTGCGTCCGCTCCGGCAGGGCGTGATCTCGGATTACACGGTTACGGAAAAGATGATCAAGTATTTTGTACAGAAAGCGATGGGGCGTCGGATGTTTAAAAAGCCGAGGATCAGCATCTGCGTGCCGAGCGGTGTGACAGAAGTAGAAAAGAAAGCCGTGGAGGAAGCTACGTTCGCCGCGGGAGCCAGAGAAGTACATTTGATCGAGGAACCGGTGGCAGCTGCAATCGGCGCCGGGATCGATATTGCAAAACCATGCGGGAACATGATCGTCGACGTAGGAGGCGGAACGTCGGATATTGCGGTGATCTCGCTTGGCGGAGCGGTCGTGAACACTTCGATCAAAGTGGCAGGGGATGATTTTGACGAAGCGATCGTGCGCTATATGCGGAAAAAGCATAATCTGCTGATCGGAGAGCGCACGGCGGAAGATATTAAGATCAAGATCGGAACCACTTACCCGCTTGTGGAAGAAGAGACGATGGAAGTGCGCGGCAGAAATCTCGTGACAGGACTGCCGAAGACGGTTACCGTCACTTCGTCAGAGACGGAAGAAGCGCTCCGTGAGACGACCAGTCAGATCGTGGAAGCGGTGATCGGGGTTCTGGAACAGACGCCGCCGGAGTTGTCGGCGGACATTCTGGATCGGGGGATCGTTTTGACCGGAGGCGGCGCGATGCTCAGAGGTTTGGAAGAACTGATCGAAGAACGGACCGGGATCAATACAATGACGGCGGAGGAACCGATGAAAGTTGTGGCGATCGGTACCGGACAGTTTGTTGAGTTTATGAGTGGTAAAAGAGACTATTGATAAATATGGGGATAAGCAGGTCACCGGCGAAGTGACCTGTTTTTCTTAAGGAGGAAACATGGAGACGATAACCGGATATGTAGACCATATTGTGTATCGAAACGGTGAGAATGGATATACGGTGTTCAGTCTGGAAAATGAAAACGGAGAAGTGACCTGTGTGGGAAACTTCAATTACATTAATGAGGGCGAGCTGCTGGAACTGGAGGGGGAGTATGTGAATCACAACATTTACGGAACCCAGCTTCGTGTGAGCAGTCACCGGGTAAAAGAACCGGAAGATCTGGTGTCCATCGAACGGTATCTCGGCTCCGGAGCAGTCAAGGGAGTAGGCGCCGCGCTGGCGGCACGGATCGTCCGGCGGTTTAAGGAAGATACCTTTCGCATTATAGAGGAGGAACCGGAGCGGCTTGCGGAGATCAAAGGAATCAGCGAGAGAAAAGCCCGGGAGATCGCGATACAGGTGGAAGAGAAAAAAGAGATGCGAAAGGCAATGCTTTTTTTGCAGAAATATGGCATTTCCACGACGTTAGGTGTAAAAATCTACGAATATTACGGTGCGAAACTTTATCAGGTGTTGGAAGAAAATCCTTATCAGCTGGCGGATAATATTGACGGAGTCGGATTTAAGACGGCGGATGAGATCGCTGCACGGATCGGGATTCACGCGGATTCCGATTTCCGGATCCGGAGCGGTCTTTTCTATGTGCTCCAGCAGGCTGTCGGAGAGGGACACATTTATCTGCCGCAGGATGTACTTGCGCGAAGAGCGATGCAGATTCTGGGAGTGGAGATCTCAGAGGTAGAGAAATATGTGATGGATCTTTGCATTGACCGAAAGACGGTAATGAAAGAAGAAAATGGAGAGATCCGTATTTATCCGGCACATTATTATTATCTGGAACTGAATACGGCGAAAATGCTGCATGATCTTGATATCGACTGCGAGATGCCGGAAGATATGATCGAAAAACGATTGAAAAAAGTAGAAGAGAAAGAGAAGATCACGTTGGACGCACTTCAGCATCAGGCGGTGATCGAGGCGATCAAACATGGCCTCCTCGTGCTGACCGGAGGACCGGGAACCGGAAAGACGACCACGATCAACACGATGATCCAGTTTTTTGAGAGTGAGGGGATGGATATTTTGCTAGCAGCTCCTACCGGTCGTGCGGCAAAACGCATGACGGAGGCGACAGGATACGAGGCGCAGACGATCCACCGGTTGTTGGAAGTGAGCGGCAATCCGGAGGAAGAGGGAAATGTCAACGGATTTCTGCGCAACCGGGAGAATCCGCTGGAAACGGATGTGATCATCATCGATGAAATGTCTATGGTAGATCTTCCACTGATGCATGCGCTTCTTTCTGCGGTCGTTGCCGGAACAAGACTGATCCTTGTTGGAGACGTCAATCAGCTGCCGTCTGTGGGGGCCGGAAGTGTGCTTAAAGATATCATTGCCTCCGGGCGTTTTCCGGTTGTGACATTGACCCGGATCTTCCGACAGGCGGGAGAGAGCGATATTGTAGTTAATGCGCATAAGATCAATGCCGGAGAGCCGGTCGTGCCGGACAATAAAAGTCGGGACTTCTTTTTCCTGCGGAGACAGGATGCGGATACCGTGATCCGTGTGATACTTACGCTGATCCAGAAAAAGCTGCCGAAATATGTCAATGCGCCGCAGAATGAAATCCAGGTCATGACGCCGACAAGAAAAGGACTTCTCGGTGTGGAACGTCTGAATCTGATCCTGCAGAAGTATTTGAATCCTGCAGAACCGGGAAAAGAAGAGACGGAGATCGGCGGTAGGGTTTTCCGGGTGGGCGATAAGGTGATGCAGATCAAGAACAATTATCAGCTGGAGTGGGAAGTGAAGACAAAATATGGTTTAGTTGTCGATCAGGGACAGGGTATATTTAACGGAGATATGGGAATCGTAACAGAGATCAATACATATGACGAGACGCTGGAAGTCGAATACGATGAACACCGGAAAGTAAAGTATCCGTTCGAGATGGCAGAGGAGCTGGAGCTGGCCTATGCGATCACAGTACATAAGTCACAGGGGAGTGAATACCCGGCAGTGATCATCCCACTTTTGCAGGGTCCCAGACTTTTGTATAATCGGAATCTGTTGTATACCGCAGTGACGAGGGCGAAAAAATGTCTGACGATCGTAGGCAGTGAGCAGGTATTTCAGGAGATGATCCGGAATAAAAGTGAACAAAATCGTTACACCAGTCTTGCGGAGCGGATCTGTGAATTCTAAAAACTGTGCAGGAAAAAGAAGCGGGAGGAAGAAAAACGAAGAAAATATTAGATCTTTTGTATCCGCCGGTCTGCCCGTTTTGCGGGAAGATTCTTAACGGTGCGGAAAAATCGGGAGAACGCGGGATCTGTTTTTCATGCAGTGGGAAATTACCGTATGTGGAGGAGCCTTGCTGCATGAAATGTGGAAAACCGCTGCGGGAAGAAGAACGGGAATATTGTGCCGACTGTGCAAGGCATGAACTTGCATTTGATCAGGGGCGGAGTTTATATCTGCACACTGCACTTGTACAGAGGGCGATTTATCAGTTTAAATTTCATAATAAAAGATATTATGCAGAGATTTTTGCTCGGGAGATGGCAAGTCGGTATGGAAAGTGGATCCGACGGTGGGAAATTGAGGAGATCGTTCCGGTACCGCTGCATCCGTCAAGAAAGCGCACGCGCGGATTTAATCAGGCGGAACTGTTGGCAAAAGCGTTGGGAGAACTTTCGGGAATCCCGGTGGAGCCGAAAGCGGTACGACGGATCCGGAAGACAAAATATCAGAAACAACTGGACGATGCAGGACGGAGACAGAACTTAAAAGGCGCGTTTTCCGTTGTTCCCGGATGGAAACCAAAGCGGTGTATTCTCGTTGTGGATGATATTTATACGACAGGCAATACGATCCACAGAACAGCGGAAGCACTGAAAAAAGCAGGGGTGCAAAAAGTGTATTTTTTGACTATAAGCATTGGACAAGGGCTTTGAGTATATGCTATACTAAACAGGATGGGTTACTGTGGAAAAGAATAAGCGGAGGCTGAAAATGTTAGATAAAAAAAGAATCAGACTGATGGCGAAGATGTCCGCGTATGAGAAAAAACATGCAAAGGAAGATCTGAGGATCAGTTCTTATTATAAGAAAGATTATGCAAGTCTGAACACATTGATCACCGTCCTGTGGATCACAGTCGGGTATGCGATCCTGGCAGGACTCTATGCACTTTGCAATTTGAATACACTATTGGAGAATCTGACGATCACGAAACTGCTTTTGATGATCGCGATCGCGGTTGGGATTTATCTGATCCTTGTGATCATATACTGTGTGTTTGCCGGAAATTTTTATAAAGGAAAATATAACAAAGCAAAACAACGCATGAAAAAGTATTACAGAGATCTGGCACGGCTTGGAAAGATGGAAATGAAGGAGAAAAAATAAGATATGAGTACATTGCTTGTCATGAAAGAACAGTTACAGGTATTATATGCAAAATATTCAACCTATATCACGATAGGGATGCGGCTGATTTTGGGACTTCTCGTATTTGGATTGATCAATTCCAATATTGGTTTCATGAAAGCGGCATCATCCGGACTCTGTACGGTTGGGCTTGCAGCAGTTTGTGCTTTTCTGCCGACGATCGTTATGGTTTTGGCGGCAACTGCATTGATCCTGCTTCACCTGTATTCTCTGTCTATGGTGATCGCGATCGTTGCGGTGATGTACTTTTTCGTGATGTATATTTTTTATTTCCGTTTTACATCAAGGCTTGCCTGGCTGGCGCTCTTGACAGCGGTGGGATTTGCGCTGAAAGTTCCGTTTGCCGTGGTCGTGGGGATCGGACTTCTCGGAACACCGGTCTGCCTGATCCCGGCTGTGTGCGGTGCTTTTACATACTATATGGTTCATTTTGTGAAGATGTCATCGAGTACGTTCAAAGATGGAAGTGCGAACAGTATGGTGGAAGGTCTGATGAGTTTTACAAAGCAGACGCTTGCCAATAAAGAAATGTGGGTTATGATCGCAGCGGTGATCTTCTGTGTGCTTGTTGTGTACAGTGTGCGCACCCGGGCATTGGATCATGCATGGAAGATTGCGTCGGTTGCGGGAACCGCAGCTGCAGTTGTCGTTTGCGTTGCGGGAAATGTGGTGTTGAACACCCATATTTCTTATGTGGTACTTTTGGTCGGCGGAACGGCTGCGATTGCAGTCGGTCTGATTCTGGAAGTCTTGTTTTTGGCAGTTGATTATTCCAGAACAGAGCATCTGGAATTTGAAGACGACGAATACCATTATTATGTAAAAGCGGTGCCGAAAGTTGCAGTCAGCGTACCGGAAAAGAGTGTGAAACATATCAATGAAAGACAGGATACCGGAAAGATCGATGTAGCGCAGGTGAAAAAGCAGAGTGCAGTACAGAACCGCTCGAATGGAAAAGTAGGAAGACGGGAGCAGGAAGCAAAGAGTGCAGATGAAATTCTGTTGACGAGAAGCCTGAATAAAGAACTCGGTCTGGATGACCCGGGAGAGGAAAATTAAGCAGGATATACGGGAAAAGGAGGTGAAGAGATGCAGCAGTGGATCACAAATGTCCTGACAAAGTATATGGGAGACTGGTATTTCCCACAAGTTGGAGTTACAGATATTCTGGAAATCCTGATCATTTCTGTGATCGTATATCAGATCATGAAATGGATCATGAATACAAAAGCATGGATGCTTCTTCGCGGAATATTGATGCTTGGTCTGTTCATTCTCTTCGCGGCATTTTTTCAGATGAATACGATTTTGTATCTGGCAGGGAAGTCGATCAATGTGCTGGCGATCGCGGCGGTGGTCGTATTTCAGCCGGAACTGCGCCGAGCGCTTGAGAAACTGGGAGAAAAAAATATACTGAGCAATATCTCCCTGTTTGATAAGAACCGGGAAAATCAGAGATTTACCGATGAGACGCTGGAGGGCATTGTCAGCGCCTGTTTCAGTATGGGAAGTGTAAAGACGGGGGCGCTTGTTGTCGTGGAACAGGCAATTCATTTGACCGAGTATGAGATGACCGGGATCGAACTGGATTGTAAAGTGTCTGAGCAGGTTTTGATCAATATTTTTGAGCATAATACACCGTTGCATGACGGAGCGGTGATCGTGCGCGGAAACCGGATCACTTCAGCAACCTGTTATCTGCCGCTTTCCGATAATATGCAGATCAGTAAAGATCTGGGGACAAGACATCGCGCGGCTTTGGGAATGAGTGAAGTCAGCGATGCGCTTGTGATCGCAGTATCGGAAGAGACCGGACAGGTTTCCATTGCTATGGGAGGTCAGTTGGTTCGCGGCGTGACCCCGGACTATCTTGCAACGCGGCTGAATCAGATTCAGTACCGCAATTCGGAACCGAAAAAGTTTGCAAAATGGAAAGGATGGCGTAGTAAGAATGAAAGAGCATAAATTTACACAGCATATCGGGCTGAAGATCATTGCGCTTTTGTTTTCATTCTTATTGTGGCTGTTCGTTGTCAATATAGACAATCCAAAGATGAGCAAAGTCTTTGATGACGTGCAGGTTACGATGGAAAATGACGAGATCGTTCTGAATAACGGTTCCACTTATGAGATCGTGAATGCGCCGGAATCTATCCGGGTAACAGTTCACGCACGGCGTTCTATATTGGAAAACATCAAAAATTCAGATATTACCGCAAAAGCCGATTTCCGGGAGATGGACAGCAGTACCGGATTGATCCCGATCAAAGCAACGATCGCAGGATATGATGAAAATGATACAAGCGTTGTTACGGAAGTGTCACCTCATAATCTGCAGGTACAGATTGAGGCGGTTGTATCCAACGATTTCCCAATCTTGGTTGTGACAGAGGGAACGCCGAGGGACGGATATGTTGTAGGTGAGACGACAGTTAATCCGGCAAAGATCACGATCGGCGGATCGGAACAGATCGTTGATGATATCGAACGTGTCGTTGCAAAGATCGATGTGACCGGTTTATCGGAAGACACTGATGTGGCGGCGACGCTTCACTATTATGACGGCAATGGAAATACGATGAATGTGGCACAACTGACAAACAACTTGGGAGATAAAGGTGTGACAGTCAGCGTGCAGATGTTAAGGACAAAAAAGGTGGCACTGAAATTTAATGTTTCCGGCACACCGGCATCCGGATATACATACACCGGATGGAGCAGTGAACCGGAGAGCGTCGTTGTATGCGGTACAAAAGAAGCATTGAGTGAAGTGGATGAAATTGAAGTCAATGCTTCTGAGATCGATATCAGCGGTGCCAGCTCCAGAGTGGAACAGACGGTAGATATCTCGCCGTATCTGCCGGATGGGATCAAGCTTGTCGACGAGACAACGAATAAAGTAGCGGTTACCGCAATGGTGGAGCAGGAGGGCGGAAGAACAATCACGCTGCCGGTCGGTGCGATCCGGGTAACGAATCTTGCGGAGAATTTGAAAGTGAGTGTGGAATCCGATGCGGATCTGGAAGTACAGTTTACAGGAAAAGAAGAACTGCTGAAAAAATTGGATATCCAGAACGCGGCGTCTATTAATTTGAAGGATTATACCGAACCGGGAGTTTATGAAATTCCGGTTAATATTGAAGTGGATTCCGGGGTTACGGTGATGAACAGTCTGACAGTTACGGTGACTTTGACAGAAAAGAAAGATGAAGCAGAAAAGGCGGCAGAGTCAGGACACTGAAAGAAAAATACCGGAATAAAAACAGACAGGAGGTAGTTCTACATGCTGAGCGAAAAAGTCATAATTAAAAATCCGACGGGGCTACATTTACGGCCGGCAGGACTTTTTTGCAAAACTGCAATGCAGTTTGAATGTAAGATTTTAATTGAGAAAAAAAGCAGAACAAAAGAAGTGAGTGCCAATGCAAAAAGTGTATTGAGCGTACTCGGAGCATGTATCAAAAACGGAGACGAGGTTACGATCATCTGTGACGGGGAAGATGAAGAAGCAGCGCTTCATGTGATGGTCCAGATCGTAGAAGACGGGCTTGGAGAATAAAAAGGCACAAGGGGAGGACATAAGATGAACAGAGCGACATCAAATGTACTGGAGTATCTGGAGCATTCGGCAGAGCGTTATCCGGATAAAACGGCGTTTGAGGATGAGAAAAAGACGAGTACCTATCGAGAGACATGGGAAGCCGCGCGTCGGATCGGAAGCGCGCTGGCTGGGATGTCAGAGGCAAGACGTCCGATCCCTGTTCTGGGTGAAAAAAGTGTGGAGACTGTCCAGACATTTTTCGGAATCGTCAATGCCGGATGTTTTTATATTCTTTTGGATCCCAAACAGCCGGTATCCCGTCTTCAGCAGATCCTAAAGACATTGGATGCCACACTTCTTGTTGTGATGTCGGAGGATCACAGAAAGACGGCAGATGCGCTTGGATTTGACGGAAAGATCGTCTATTACGAGCAGATGAAAGATTCGGAAGAGGACGGTGATGTGTTGGATGTGATTCGTGCCAATGCAGCCGATGTCGATCCGTTGTATGTGAATTTTACATCCGGTTCCACGGGAATTCCGAAAGGTGTTGTTGTCAGCCATCGATCTGTGATCGATTTTATGGAATATTTTCCGGAGTTGTTTGAGATCACAGAGGAAGATGTGATCGGAAATCAGGCGCCGTTTGATTTTGATGTGTCGGTCAAAGATATTTATGCAACTTTAAAGACCGGGGCAACAATGGTCATGATCCCGAAACAGTATTTTTCATTTCCGACGAAACTTTTGGATTATCTCTGTGAGCGGAATGTGACGACTTTGATCTGGGCGGTTTCGGCGGTATGTATCATTTCCACATTGAAAGGATTTGATTATAAAGTACCGGAAAAGATCAATAAAGTTTTGTTCAGCGGAGAAGTGATGCCGATCAAGCATTTGAATATCTGGAGAAAATACCTGCCAAAGGCACAGTTTGTCAATTTGTACGGACCTACGGAAATCACCTGTAACTGCACATATTATAAGATCGACCGGGAATTTCAAAAAGGGGATGTTCTTCCGATCGGTGTTCCGTTTCCGAATGAGAAAGTATTCTTGCTGGACGAAGAAGAGGAACTTGTGCAGGAAGCGAACAAAAAGGGGGAACTTTGCGTAGCAGGTACGGCGCTGGCTCTTGGTTATTATCAGGCGCCGGAACAGACGCGGAGGGCATTCGTACAAAATCCGCTGAATCCGTATTATCCGGAAACGATCTACCGGACCGGAGACCTTGCATATTATAATGAGACCGGAGAGCTTTGTTACGCATCCCGGAAAGATTTCCAGATCAAACATATGGGACATCGGATTGAATTGGGCGAGATCGAATCGGCAATGGATCAGGTGGACGCGATCGTACGTGCATGCTGTATTTTTCATGAGGAGAAGAAACGGATCCTTGCATTTTATGAAGGGGAGATTGAAAAGCGTGAGATCGTGAAAGCACTTTCCGAGATTCTTCCGCCGTTTATGATCCCGAATGCATTTCAGAAAATGGAACATCTTCCGCTGACAAAGAACGGAAAGATCGACCGGAAAGCATTGATGCGGGAAGCCGGGATTGAAAAGTGTTGAAAAGAGAAAGGTGAGGATGGAACAGAACAATATGGATGCAAAAACAATTGCTCAGATCACGAAAAACGAGCGGACTCCGTTGTATGTGTTTGACCTGGATGCATTGCGTACGAGAGTAAGAAAGCTGAAAGAGAAATTGGGTGCGCGCGTGGAAATTTGTTATGCGATGAAAGCAAATCCATTTCTGATCGAACCGCTTCAAGGATATGTAGATTGCTTTGAGGTTTGTTCACCGGGGGAATTTCACATTTGTGAGAGAAGCGGGATTCCTCGGGAGAAGATCGTATTATCCGGTGTGTACAAAAATGTGTCGGATATGGAATCGGTTCTGGATCGATATGGTCAGGATGGGATTTTTACCGTGGAGTCCGGCGAGCATCTTAGGATTTTAGCGGAAGAGGGAAAAAAGAGAAACCTGACATTGCGTGTGCTGCTCCGGGTGACGAGCGGAAATCAATTTGGGATGGATCCGGAAGTGATCCGTGAGATCATTTGTCAGCGGGAAGCATTTCCGCAGTTGGATTTTGTCGGACTTCAATGGTATTCCGGAACACAGAAAAAGACGAAAAAACTGGCGGGAGAATTAGAAAAACTGGATTCCTTGCTTACGGAACTGAATGAAGCGTATGGATATGAAGCGGAGATTTTAGAATATGGTCCGGGATTTCCCGTATCTTATTTCCAAAATGAAATCCTCGACCATGAGGAAGAACTGCAGCAGGAGGCAGAAATGCTGGATGCGTTTTCAAAATCTTTGGACTCCATGCGGTTTCGGGGAAAGATTGTTTTGGAGATGGGACGCTTTCTGGCGGCATTCTGTGGATATTATGTGACCCGGATCGTAGATCAAAAGCGAAATCTGGGACAAAATTACTGTATTGTAGACGGCGGGATCCATCATCTGAATTATTTCGGGCAGATGATGGCGATGAAAATTCCGAAATTCTGCCATGTGAGGCAAGAGACGGAGTACACAAAATCCCGGACAGAACAATCGGAAAAAGAGCCTGTTCTGAATGAAAGAGGCGGGGAAGAAGCATGGAATATCTGCGGCTCGCTTTGTACCGTCAGCGATGTGATCGTAAAACAGCTGCCTCTTGTTGATGCAAAGATCGGCGATGTCCTTGTGTTTGAACGGACGGGTGCTTACTCGGTGACAGAGGGGATCTACTTGTTTTTGAGCAGGGATCTTCCGCAGATCTTTTTCTGGTCGGAGGAAAACGGATTGGAACAGATCCGGGGCGCGCTTCCGACCAATGAGTGGAATTCGGTTCATTAAGAGCAGGCGGAGATGAAATGGTTTGCTTACGATGGCACGACAGAAGACAAGTATTTTTTCCTGTACATCGATGCTATCGTTGAAAAATAAAAATCAAGAAAAGAGAAGGAGAAACATTTATGGAAAAATTAATTGAAATCTTAGAAGACATTCAGCCGGATGCAGATTATGAGAACTGTACAACTTTGATCGATGACGGGATTTTGGAATCTTTTGCAATCCTGTCGATCGTGGGGGAATTGGAAGATGAATTTGACATTTCGATCACTCCGGCAGAAATCATTCCGGAAAATTTCAATTCCGCAGCGGCTTTGTGGGCAATGGTACAGCGTTTACAGAATGAATAGGCTTTTTGTTTGCTAATCTCGCGTCGGACGATGATCTTGGGAGGAGAATCATGTCACTTGTATCTGCAGAGTTTTTGATCTTTATATTGATTTCAGCAGGCGGATATTATCTGATACCGAAAAGAGGGCAGTGGATCTGGCTTTTGGCATTTAGTTATCTTTACTATCTGTCATCGGGCGTCGGAGTCGTATTCTTTTTGTTATCCGGCACATTGACAACCTATGTTGCCGGATGCAGTTTGGAAATGTTGGAAAGGTCTGTGGGAGACACAGAGATTGAAAAAGGCACAAAGAAACGGAAAAAGAAACGAGTGTTGATCCTGACACTCGTTTTCAATTTTGGGATTCTCGGAATTTTAAAATATGCCGGTTTCTTTGTGGAAAATATCAATCTGATCTTTCATACAGGATTTTCATTTCAAACAGTTTTATTGCCGCTTGGAATTTCATTTTATACATTTCAGTCAATGGGATATCTGCTGGATGTATACTGGGGAAAATGCAAAGCAGAGAAAAATGTATTTCGTTTTGCATTGTTTGTATCCTTTTTCCCGCAGCTTTTGCAGGGACCGATCGGTCGGTATGATCGCTTGGCTGATCAGTTGTATCGGACACATTCGTTTTCTATGGAACGGATCGGATTCGGAGCGCAGAGGATCTTGTGGGGGTATTTTAAAAAGCTGGTATTGGCGGACCGTGCCGGTGTGGTCGTCAATCAGGTCTTTCAGAATTATACAGACTATATGGGAATCACTGTCATGGTAGCAGTCCTTTGTTATTCGATCCAACTGTATGCAGATTTTTCCGGTGGGATCGATGTGGTGCTTGGAACAGCGGAATTGTTCGGTATTACATTGGATGAAAACTTTAAGCGTCCGTTTTTCGCAGTTTCCATTACGGATTTTTGGCATCGATGGCATATTACGCTCGGAACATGGATGAAAGATTATGTGTTTTATCCGCTTTCTCTTTCCAAAGGAATGAGCCGTTTTGGAAAGTGGAGCAAAAAGCGGTTCGGAAAGAAGACAGGACGTGTGCTTCCGATCTGTGCGGCAAACATCGTCGTATTTCTTGTTGTCGGCATCTGGCATGGCGCTGCATGGAAATATATCGTTTACGGTTTGTATAATGGCGTGCTTATTGCGCTTGCCAGTCTGTTTGCACCGGTATTTCGGAAAGGATTTGAATGGACACATATCGATCCGAAGTCGTTTGGGTGGAAGATCGTGCGGATCATCCGTACATTTTTCCTCGTGAATATCAGCTGGTATTTCGATATGGCGTTCAGTTTATCGGCGGCAGTTACGATGATCAAAAATACGGTTCTCGGATTCCGGATTTCTGCACTGTATGACGGGACGCTTTTACAGCTTGGACTGGACCGCCTGGACTATATCCAGCTTTTGATCGGTGTTGCGGTACTGTTTGCTGTCGGGATCTTGCAGGAGAAAGGCATCCGGATACGGGAACGGATCGCGTCCTATCCGCTTCTGATCCGATGGGGGATCTGGATGATCCTTCTGTTCTCACTACCATTTCTTGGATATATCACAGCGGGGAAAGGAGGGTTTATCTATGCACAATTCTGATTTTTGGACGGATGTTAAGAAAACGAGTTCCGACGGAAAGCGAAAGCAATGGAAGCGTATTCTGTATGCAGGCTTGTTTCTTCTTTGCGTAGTTTTATTGAATGAAGCGGTTGGATTTGCGCTGCTTCCGGTAACGTATGCGCGGATGAACCTGCATAATCTGGAACAGGGCGGATATGACGATCTGTTTATCGGAACGTCCCGCGGAGCGAATAATATCAATCCGGCTGTTGTGGATGAGGTTACCGGACGGAAGAGTACGAACCTTTGCATGGGGAACGTTTATCCATTGGATGATCTTTATCTGATCCGGGAGGCATGCAGGATCGATCCGCCGAAGCGTGTGATCTATGAATTGGATCCGAGTTATTATACGGTGGAAGAATTTCAGGGAATGGCAGATCCGTTTGTTCTCCACGAGATGTCCTTTTCGTCAGTGAAAGTCCGCTATGCGGCGGATAAATATCTGGACGATGATTTTCGGATTCTGCTGCATCAATGGATGTTCTACCGGAACCATCTTTCTCAGGCACCTGAAATTATGAAAATGAAATTTTCGGAGGCATATTGGAATTATGATCCGGCGCTTGTCAGCGATGCGCAGACGATTTATCGCGGAGAGGGATTTCTGGCGCGCCAGCGTCCGGAAGAAGAAACGGTCAGAGCGGAAAGCTGGCTGAATTGGAATGAGGAAGCGGTCAAAAAAGACAGGGAAGAGGATCTGATCGAGATGATCCGGTATTGTAAAGAACAGGATATTGAGTTTGTGGCAGTGATCCTTCCGGCGCCGGAAGAGACGAGGACCGCCAACCCCGAAGGATATGAAGCGTCCGGGCAGTATTATGAGGAACTGCTGAAAAAGCAGGGGGTTCCTCTGATCGATTTCAATGAGAATGGAGCGTTTACGGCAGATTTGGAAAAGTATTATGATATGGAGGGGCATATGTACGAGGATGGAGCAAATGAATTCAGCCGGATCCTCGGCGAATATCTGAGTTTATCCCGGAATATGTGAGAAGCACTTGACCGGTCAGGGGGCATCCCTTATAATAGAAGCGTTGAAAAGCGAAAACTGAAAGACGTTTGAAACAAAGGAGTAGCAAAGATGAGAAAGAAGATACTGATTTTCGGAGCGTGCTGTCTGCTTGCAGTGGGATCCCTTTCAGGCTGTGGGGATAAAGCGGATGATACAAAGAACGCGAAGACCGAATCAACAGAGAAGACAGACAAAAAGCAGACTGATAAAAAAGCAGATGCGAAAAAGGAAGAACTGAAAACGATCGGAACAAAAGCAGAGGGAGAATCTGTGATTTCCGTGACGCTGAAGAACAGTACCGGAAAAGATATCACCGGGATCGCGCTGAAAGCGGGGAATCTGCCGGAGTACGGTGCGGGGCTGATGACAGAGGGCGACGTATTTAAGAACGGAGAAAGCCGGATCCTTTATTATGATACAGCAGCGGATACAGCTGCGGGAGGAGACGCTGCGTCTTACGAAGTCCAGGTTTATTTTGCGGATCAGAGTCATCTGGCGCTTCATACGGTCAACTTTGGAAGTTTTAAAGAGAGCGAACTTTGTCTGGAAGAAGAGGTTGTCTTTTTGAAATATGAAGATACAACGACAAAGAAAGTCGTGAGTACAAAAGATGCAGAGATTTCCGTAAAAGAAGCGCAGGCGGCGGCACAGGCGCAGGCAGAAGCAGAAGCACAGGCAGCGGCAGAAGCGCAGGCACAGGCGGCGGCAGAAGCAGCAGCGCAGGCGCAGGCAGAAGCAGAAGCACAGGCGGCAGCGGAAGCAGCGGCGGCAGCACAGGCGCAGGCAGAAGCGGAAGCATGGGCACAGCAACAGCAGTGGACAGATCCTGCTCCGGCACCAGCTCCAGAACCGGCTCCGGCTCCACAGCCAGGCGGTGGCGGCGGATGTCTGAATGACGGACTGGTACAGTAGAGACTTGAATTGACAGACTGGATGAAAAAGCTTGAGGGCGTTTCAGAAGTAAGCTGAGATATGGATTTTCCGGCGGCAGACTTTTGAGACACCCTCAATTTTACATAGGAGAAACGAACATGTCTTTGACATCAAATCTATTTATTTTATTTGTTTTTATAACGGTTGTTTTATATTATATTCTGCCGCATAAGATCCAATGGCTTGTGCTTCTTGTGGCAAGTTATGTTTATTATATTTATTCGGGACCGCGCTATGTGTACTTTATCTTATTTTCCACGTTGTGCAGTTATCTGTGCGGACGGCTGATCGAAAAATTTGCGGAAAATAAGGACGAGAATGGGAAAACAGGAAATAAAAAACTGCAGAAAGCGATTTTAATCTGCGGTCTGATCCTGAATTTCGGGATGCTCGGGATTATAAAATACACGAATTTTGTTGTAGAAAATCTGAACGCACTGTTTCATATGGAACTGCGCGGGATCGAGATCCTTCTCCCGCTTGGAATTTCATTTTACACATTTCAGACGGCAGGGTATCTGCTTGATGTATACTGGAAACGAGTAAAGGCAGAGAAGAATGTGTTCAGGTACGCGTTGTTTGTATCGTTCTTTCCGCAGATCCTGCAGGGACCGATCGGACGGTTCGGTCGGCTGGCAAACCAGCTTTACGCGGAACATTCTTTTTCGGGAAAGCGGATCTTACATGGATGTGAACGGATCCTGTGGGGCTTTTTTAAGAAAATGGTTCTGGCAGACTGGGCGGCAGTCTTTGTGGATGCCATTTTCGGAGCGCCGGATCAGTACAGCGGACTTGCAATTTTCGGGGTGCTGTTCTACACGATCCAGCTTTATGCGGATTTCTCAGGTGGAATGGATGTTGTGATCGGTGTGGCATCCCTGTTCGGCGTTGAGATGGACGAGAACTTCAAACGCCCGTTTTTCGCAGTGTCGATTACGGATTTCTGGCATCGGTGGCATATCACGCTGGGAACATGGATGAAAGATTATGTATTTTATCCGATCTCTCTTTCCGGCTGGATGGGCGCATTTGGCAAACTGATGAAAAAGATCTTCGGGCGGAAAAAGGGAAGAGTGATCCCGATCTGTCTGGCGAATCTGATCGTATTCTTTGTGGTCGGGGTCTGGCATGGCGCAGAATGGCGTTATATTGTTTACGGAATTTACAATGGACTGATCATCGCGTTCAGCGGTCTAATGGCGGATACATACCGGACGTGGAAAAAGAAGCTGCATATCAATGACAAAGCGGTATGGTATCATATTTTCTGCGTTGTGAGAACTTTTTTGCTTGTAAATATCAGCTGGTTCTTTGACCGTGCGGAAAGTGTTGGGGATGCGTTTCGGATGATGGGATATGCCGTCACACAATTTGATCCGTCGCAGCTTCTTACGATCACAACCGGGGCGGGAGGTACCGTTCAGACCATTACGGTATTGTGCATTCTCGGAGCGGGATGCCTTGTACTCTTTGTAGTAGGACTCCTCCAGGAGCGCGGTATTTCGATCCGGGAACGGATCGCGGCATGGCCGCCGGCGTTCCATTTTGCAATTTATCTTGGGCTGCTTCTTGCAGTAGGATTTTTGGGCTCGACTGCTTCCGTGCGCGGATTCATTTACGCCCAGTTCTAGGAAAGGAGGAGCAGACAATATGGAAAATAATATCGAAAATACGATGGAAAACGATAAGAACGGGAAAAGGAAACCTGTGAAAAGAAATGTGAAAAGAAAAAAAGTTTTGAGAAAAAAGCGCACCAAGGGAATGCGCTGCCTGATCAGCGGCGGAAAACTGGTCGGGGGAATCGCGACGGTCCTGCTTGTACTGTTCGGACTGGATTATCTGTTGTATCCGTGCACCTTTATGAGAAATGATATTCATACGGTAACGACGGAAGCACATCAGGATATATTTTTGGGAACCTCTCACGGAAAGATCAACATTGATCCGGACGTTGTGTCGGAAGAGACCGGACGAAGCGCCCATAATCTGTGTGTGGGCGGCGAATATGCGGTCGATGCGTATTATCTGACGAAACTGATGATCGAGACGGAAAAGCCGGAGCGTATCATTTACGAAGTGGATCCCGGATATTTTGTGACGGAAAAAGAAGTCGGGAATAACTACTTGCTGTTTTATCATGAGTTTCCGCTCTCCAGAGCGAAACTGGAGTATTTTCAGGCAACGATGATGGAATGTGATTTCCGTACGGCGATCTTCCCGTGGTATGAATACATTTTCAAATATGATCTGGAAAAAGTGTGGGAGACCGTGTATCAGAAATGGATGCATAACTATGATGTCTCTTTCCTGAAAGGAAGCACGCAGGAATATCATGAGAGCGGATTCATTGAACGTTATCCGGTGGATACGACGCAGCTTTCGATGGAAAACGAGGCTTTGAAGCTTTTCACCAGAGACAGTGTGAAGCAGCAGAATATGGAATATCTGGAGCGGCTGATCGATCTCTGCCGGGAAAATGATATTGAATTTGTGGCGGTATCGACACCGGTTCCGGCATCGACTCTCGTTGCATACGAGGCAAATTATCAGGATGCATGGAATTATTTTGCGGAATTTTTTGAGAAAAAGGATGTCAGATACCTGAATTTCAACCGGGAATATTTTGCGGATTTTTCGCATGAGATCACGAACTTCACGGATTACGACGGACATATGAACGGAGATGCGGCGCGTGAGTATTCGCGTGTGCTCGGCGAGGTGCTGGATGCGATCCCGTCGATGGAATAGAACTTGTCAAAAATTGTCGCAGGGAGTATACTGATAAGTGATAAATTTGAAAGAACATGAGGTGGAAGCATGAAAAAGAAAATGGCACTATTTCTGATCTTGTCAATGTGCATGCTGGGAACGGCGACCGTTCATGCGACAGAATCTGCGGATGGAAGTCAGACGGAGAACCAGAGTGACTCGCAGGATGCCGGAACGGAAAATCAGAAATCCGGATGGCAGGTTGAAGACGGCGGCTGGTACTATTATGCGGATGGGCAGAGGGCAACCGGATGGCTCTATCTTCCGGATGGAACTTATTATCTGGATGAGAGCACCGGAGCGATGCAGACCGGCTGGCTGAATGACGATGGAACCTGGTATTATTTGCAGGAGAGCGGACGGCGTGCTTATGGCTGGATCAATCTTGACGCGTGGTACTATCTGGACTGGAATACCGGAGTGATGTTGACCGGGGAACAAGAGATCGACGGACAGACCTATTATCTGGACGCATCCGGCCGGATGTGCGAGGATAACTGGGTTCAGAGAGAAGACGGCTGGTATTACTATGGTCCGGGCGGAATGAAAAGTTATGGATGGCTTTTACGCTGGGATGGCTGGTATTATCTGGATACGGAGACCGGGCGGATGATGAACGGCGCACAGGAGATCGGCGGACAGGAGTACCGATTCAACGCAAGCGGACATATGTATGAGAATCAGTGGATCCAGGAAGACGGAAACTGGTATTTTTACAATGTCGGCGGTGCGAAAGCAAAGAACGGCTGGACATTGGACGGACAGACATGGTATTACATGGACGCAGAGGGAGTGATGCAGACCGGATGGCTGAATCTGAACGGAACCTGGTATTATCTTCATTCCAATGGTGCGATGGCTTCCGCAACCTGGCTGCAGCTCGGTGGGGAATGGTATTATGTGACCGGGTCCGGCAATATGGTGACCGGTTGGAACCAGATTAACGGAATGTGGTATTACATGTATGAGAATGGCGTGATGGCACATGATACAGTGATCGACGGATATGAGCTGGATTCTTCCGGTGCATGGAATGCAGGTCTTGCTGCAGCCAATGCGGCAGCGCAGGGGGTGATCGCACTGGCAGGAAATGATCTTTACAGTTGCTATCGCTGGATCGTAGATAACTGTACTTATCAGTCATTCTATGAAGAGACGCCTGCCGGATATACATGGCAGGAATGGCGTGCAGTCCAGATGTTCAATAACCGTTATGGCGACTGCCACAGCTTTGCGGCATTGTTCGGATATACGGCAAGAGCGCTTGGATATGACGCACAGATCATCTCGGGATATACAACATCTGTATCCGGCAAATGGGTGGATCATGGCTGGGTAGAGATCAACGGAGCGATTTATGATCCGGATCTGGAATATGAATTAGGATATAACTGCTTTGGACAATCTCCATTTTCTTACAAATATTATTTATAAGATAAAAAAGGCGGAATGAGAAAAACGGGAAATCACTTGAAATCGTGATTTCCCGTTTCGCTTGTCAGGATCTTTACTGGATCCATGCGCCGGTATGGTCAAATGTATAGAGTGTGCCATTGATATTGTAAGTTCCGTTTGTATACAGGTAAGCGTTGGTCGGATCCAAGTAATACCAGGAATAGAAAGTTTCATCCCAGATCCAGCCAAGATCCGCAGCGCCGGTTCCGGTAAAGTGATACCAGAATCCGGTATCGGTGAACGTCCATCCGGTTGCCATACGTCCGGATCCGTCAAAGTAGAAAATATATCCGTCGATCTCGTACAGTCCGCGAAGCATCTTATTGTGGGATAAATAGTACCAGGCGTTGGAGGCATCGTCCCAGAGCCAGCCGTTGTAAGCGGAGCCGTCTGCATTAAAGAAACACCAGTCGCCGACTGTTGCCTGTGCAGATTCGCTGTACCATGTCTCATAGTACCATCCGGTTACCATCTGTCCGCTAGGAGTGAATGCATAACGCGATCCGTTGATGTAACGCACCCCGTCGCTGTACATATATCCATATTGCGGATCCAGATAGTACCAGGCATTTGAAGCCTTGTCCCAGAACCATCCGGTCTGCATTGCGCCGGAGTCTTTGAAATAGAACCAGTAATCCGAGAAGAAATGCCATCCGGTCACCATGTAGCCGTTTGCATCAAATGCATAGGCGGTTCCATCTACTTCATAAAGTCCGTTCTTGGGGTAGGTTCCGTCCGTACATTGGAACCACCATCCGTTCGGAGAGTTGACCCAGTCTCCGCGTTTTCCGGAATCTGCTGCGGAAGCCGTCATGGAAAGTACGAATAATAGACCGGTCAAAAGCAGGATTGGAAGTAAAGCCTTTAGATGTTTTTTCATAAAATAGCCCCTCCTTTTCATAAAAAACAGTTATTATATATCATTATAGATGATAATCAGAAAATAAACAATGAAGAATCAGAAAAAAATAAAAAGAAAGAGGACAAGATCTGCCCTCTTTTGTATGTGTTGTATGAAATTAAGAAATTTCTGATTATTACTGAATCCATGCGCCTGTATGATCGAAAGAGTATTCTACGCCGTCGATCATATATGTTCCGTTAGAGTACATATTTCCATATTCGCCGAAGTAATAACATTTTCCGTCGATCCATTTCCAACTGTTCGTCAGAACTGCGCCGTTTCCATCTGTATAAGTCCAGAAGCCATATTCGCTGTCACCGATCCAGATCCATCCCTCTTGATTTACAAGATATCCATATCCGTCAAATGCGTAGATATATCCGTCCGGTGCGGTGTAAGTGGTATTGTTGATCATGTAGCCATTATCGATGTAGTACCAGTGATTGTTTTCCCAGAGCCATCCGTTATATCCGGTACCGTCGGCATTTGCAAGTAACCAAGTTCCGCCTTCGCCTTCGTAAGTTACCCAATACCATCCGCCATATACAAGATGTCCGGCAGCGTCGAATATCCATGCGGTTTCATCGCCTGTTTCTTCATAGATACCCGGAGAAAAAGCAGTATTATTTACCATATAACTATCTGCGATGTAATACCACTGACCGCCGTCTAACAGCCATCCGTCATATTTAGTACCATTCTGATTACGGTACTGCCAACTGCCTTCCCATTCATCTGTTGGATCGTAGTCATAGTAGTACCAGCCGCTTACCATAGATCCGTCCGGTCTGAGGAGATAACTGGTCTCGTCGATCCAAAAGTAACCGTCATAGTACATAAATCCATATTCCGGATCCATGTAGTACCATGCACCGTCCCATACCCAGCCTTTCTGCATTGCGCCGGAGTTCAGATCAAAATAGTAGTAGTTATCGTATTCATCCTGCCACCATCCGGTCACCATGTATCCCCACTGATCGAAAGCATATTCTACACCGTCGATTTCGTAGAGACCATTGGACGGATACCAGTCATCTGTACACTGGAACCACCATCGGTCACCGTTCTGAACCCAGTAACCTTCTTTGGAGTCTTCTGCGGAAGCTGTCATGGAAAGCCCGAACAGTAATCCGGTCAGAAGCAGCACTGGTAATAGAGCCTTAAAATGTTTTTTCATAAAAGTTCCCTCCTTTTCATAGGCTTTATATTTGTTTATTATAGGACAAGTTTTATATACAAACAATAAAAAAGATGAAAAAATGGGAAAAACTTCTAAATATAGGATAAAATACTTGCATTTTTGTAAAGAAGCATGTAATATCAATAGCAGATTGTTCATAAAAATAAAAAGGAGAGATTACATGAACATACAAGAATATGAATTGATGAACATCCTTGCGGATGAACGATATAAAAACCAAAGAGAACTGTCTGAAAAAACAGGATACTCTTTGGGGAAAATCAACAGTGCGCTGAAAACACTGGTTGAGACCGGATATCTGGATGGGCAGATGGGACTGACAAAAAAAGCCGGGAATGAGATGGAGGAAAAGCGTCCAAAAAATGCAGTGATCCTGGCGGCGGGATTTGGAATGCGGATGGTTCCGATCAATGTGGAAGTTCCGAAAGGAATTTTGGAAGTCCACGGTGAACCTCTGATCGAACGTCTGATCCGACAGCTTTTGGAAGCCGGTGTAAAGGAGATTGATATTGTCGTCGGCTTTATGAAAGAGCAGTATGAATATTTGATCGATAAATATGGAGTACACCTTGTGTTCAATAAAGATTACGCAGTGAAAAACAATCTGTATTCTTTAAAACAGATTCTTCACAAGATCGGAAATACTTATATCATCCCGTGCGACGTATGGTGCAGGGAAAATCCATTTTCAGATCGGGAATGGTATTCCTGGTATATGGTAGGGGAAGAAAAGAGTGAGGAAAGTATTTTCCGGGTGAACCGAAAAAAGGAGCTTGTTCTGACAAAAGGGGAAGAAGCCGGAAACCGCATGATCGGGATCGCATATATTCTGAAAGAAGATGCGGGACATCTTAAGGAACAGGCGGAAAAACTGTTTGGAAAGCGGGAGTACCGCCAGTCATTCTGGGAGGATGCTCTTGTGTGGGACGGAAAGATGCACTTACGGCCGAGAGAAGTGAAAGGAGACCTTGTTCATGAGATCAACACACTGGAAGAACTTCGGGAACTGGATCATCATTCCAGTCAGTTGAATTCCGACATACTCTCACTGATCGGAGAGGTGCTGGACTGCAGGACAGAAGAGATCGTGGAGATCCGTGCGTTGAAGAAAGGAATGACGAACCGGTCGTTTCAGTTTACCTGTCGGGGAAAACGCTATATTGCCCGTATTCCGGGGGAGGGAACCGGAAAAATGATCAACCGCAAGCAGGAATATGACGTCTATCAGGCGCTGAAAGGAAAAGAGATCGCAGATCCGGTGAGATACATTTCGCCTGAAAACGGATATAAGATCACGGAATTTGTGGACGCGAGAACCTGTGATCCGGATTCCGATGAAGATGTATCGCGTGCGATGAAGTATCTGCGCGCGTTCCACGACTGCAGGCTGAAAGTCGATCATTCGTTTGATCTGTTCGAGCAGATGGAGTATTACGAATCTCTCTGGAATGGTGAGAAATCCGTATTCAAAGATTATCAGAAAGTCAAAGAGCAGATCTATGAATTGAAAGCGTATATTGACCGGCAGCCGAAAGAGATCGCGTTGACACACATTGACGCAAATCATGATAATTTTTTGTTTGCGGGAGAGAAAACATATCTGATCGACTGGGAATATGCGGGGATGCAGGATATCCATGTAGACGTAGCGATGTTCGCGATCTATGCGATGTATGACCGGGAACGGATCGACTGGCTGATCGATCGTTATTTTGAGGGGGCGTGCCCGGAGAAAGTCCGTACGAAGATTTACTGTTATATTGCGGTTTGCGGATTGTTGTGGAGTAACTGGTGTGAATATAAGCGTATGATGGGCGTGGAATTCGGAGAATATTCTCTGAGGCAGTATCGCTATGCGAAAGAATTTTACCGGCTTGCAAAGGAGAGAATGGAAGATGCAGAATGATAAAAAATATAAAGTGGACAATGCGGTGATCATGGCGGCGGGAATGTCTACGCGGTTGGCGCCGCTCTCATATGAGACGCCGAAAGCGCTCTTGAATGTACACGGAGAGGTTCTGATCGAGCGGCAGATCCGGCAGCTTCGGGAAGCCGGGATTGAGGAAATTTTCGTCGTGACCGGGTACAAAAAAGAATGTTTTTCTTATTTGGAAGAAAAGTTTAAGGTGACGTTGGTTGAAAATCCATATTATGAAACAAGAAACAATCATTCCAGTTTGTATGTCGTTCGGGAACATTTGAAGAATACTTATATTTGCTGCGGCGACAATTATTTTCCGGAAAATGTCTTTCGGTCAGAGGAAGAAGATTCCTACTATGCGACGGTTTTTGAAGCGGGAGAGACCGATGAGTGGTGCGTCTTTGCCGATGAGAACGGACGGATCCGGGAAGTGGAGATCGGCGGATGTGATCAGTGGGTCATGAAAGGACATGCATTTCTTGCGGAACCGTTCACCGCGAAACTTTGTGCTTATCTGGAAGAAGCGATGCGGAAAGAAGCTTCGGAAAATCTGTTCTGGGAAGATCTGTTTATCCTCCACAGGCAAGAGCTGGTCTTGTATCAGAAGAAGTTTGAAGATCAGAAAATCTGTGAATTTGACAGCTTGGAAGAACTTCGGGCGTTTGATCCGAAGTACCTGGATCAGACGGGATCTGCGATTATGGAGAATCTGGCGGATATCTTACAATGTACGGAGGGAGAGATCCGGCAGATTTATCCGCTCAAACAAGGAAATCAGGTCGTGGGGATCGAATTTGATTGCCGTGGCGTGAAATATCGATACGAATATGCGAAAAAACAGATCGGGAGGTATGAAAAATGAAACCGGAAAAACTGGAAAAGGGACTGATGAAAAAGCTGGATCTTGTGACGATGACCGTACCGCTGATCGGGATCGTTGTACTTTGTGCGTTGTTTATGATCCTACCGGAGCAGTCCACGAATGTGCTTGGAAAGATCCGGGGATTTTTGGGAGACGATCTGGGAATTTATTATGTGTTGATCGCAGCGGGAGCCTTGATCTGCAGTATGTATATGGCATTTTCCCGTTACGGGAAAATCAGGCTTGGAAATGTGGAAAAACCGGAATATTCCGATTACAAGTGGGGAGCGATGATCTTTACGTCTACAATGGCGGCAGATATCTTGTTTTATTCGTTATGTGAATGGGCGTTGTATGCGAATGAACCGCAGATTGAAGCGATGGGCGGGATCCAGAAATGGGCGTCAACGTATCCGTTGTTTCACTGGGGACCGACTGCATGGAGTTTTTACATTGTACTTGCAGTCGCGTTTGGATTTATGCTTCATGTCAGAGGCAGGGAAAAACAAAAATTTTCGGAAGCCTGCCGCCCGCTGCTCGGCAATCGTGTTGACGGCTGGCTTGGAAAAGCGATCGATCTGATCGCGGTGCTGGCGCTTTTGGCTGGAACGGCAACGACATTTTCCATGGCAACGCCGCTGTTGTCCGCGGCGCTCGGCGAGGTATTTCATATACCGGCAGGCGTGACGCTTACGATCATGATCCTGCTGTTGATCGCAGTCGTGTATACGTTGACGGTATGGTTTGGAATGAAAGGGGTTGCGCGTCTAGCAACCGGATGTACTTATCTTTTCTTTGCACTGCTTGTCTATTTTCTTGTGGGCGGCGGAGAGATGCGGTATATTCTGGAAACCGGAGTGTCTTCGATCGGGAATCTGGCACAGAATTTTATCGGCATGAGTACATGGACGGATCCGCTCCGTGAAAATTCTTTCGTACAGAACTGGACGATCTTCTACTGGGCTTATTGGATGGCGTGGTGTGTGGCAAATCCGTTTTTTATCGGAAAAATCAGCAAAGGCCGGACGATCCGCAATACGGTACTCGGCGGATATGGCTGGGGATTGGCAGGAACATTTACTTCCTTTATCGTGCTTGGAAATTATGGATTGTCACAGCAGATGAAAGGAACGATTGACATAGCAGGCGAGATCGCCGCGGGAGGAGATGTTTCCGCTGCGATTTTGGAAATTTTCCATACGCTGCCGCTGCCGGAGTTGGGACTTTTGATCCTTGTTGTGACGATGATCGCTTTCTATGCGACAACGTTTGACGCGCTGACGATGGTTGTTTCTTCTTATTCTTATAAGAAGCTGGATGTGGATCAGGAACCGGATAAACGTGTGCGTACATTCTGGTCTGTTTTGTTCATTCTGTTCCCGATCGCATTGATCTTTTCCGAAAATTCGATCAGCAGTCTGCAGTCGGTTGCGATCATTGCAGCATTTCCGATTGGTTTGATCGTCATTACGATCGTTGCAAGTTTCTTCAAGGATGCGCGGAAATATCTGGAAAGTGGATCGGAGAAAAAATGATTGAAAACGACAAGGGGATTCGTTATAATACATAAGAATCTAAAAACAGGAATTGTTGTTTGGCGGGGAGCGCTTTCAGACGGCAATTTCGGTACGAATGAACAAGAGAGGAGAGAACGAATGATCAAAAAAGGGACCCTTTTTTCGGGAATCATCGGAGGCTTGTGCCTTGGCATGGCAGTGGCGTCTGCTTCACTGCTTCCGGTACATGCAGCGGAAGAGGAAGATCATACTGCCGGTGTTTCGATGGGCAAAGAAGCCGATGAGGAAATCAGCACTTATGCGCGGGCGCGTGTGGAAGCTGGATGGAAGCAGGATGCAAAGGGCTGGTGGTATCAGGATGAAGACGGAGGCTGGGCACAGAGAGCCTGGCGGCAGATTGACGGAAAATGGTATTATTTTGCTAGTGACGGTTATTGGAGAGAAGATGCCGATGCACATGAGAATACGTTGAAAGGTATCGACGTTTCCGAGTGGCAGGTGGATATTGACTGGAATGCGGTGAAGCAGGATGGTTATGATTTTGCGATCATCCGCGGTGGTTACAGTTATACCGATCCGAAGACCGGAAAGTATGAGCATGTTGTGGACAAGTATTTCGAGCAGAATATGGCAGGAGCCAATGCGGCGGGGATTCCGGTCGGTGTGTACATATACAGTAAAGCGACGAATGAAGCACAGGCTGTGGAAGACGCGAAGTTTTTGATCGAGGAATCGACGGGCTACCTTGTATCTTACCCGCTTGTGATCGACATGGAAGATTCTTCTCAGGTGAATCTTGGAAAAACCGCGCTTGGAAAGATCGCGAAAGCGTTCAGTGACGAAGTGAAGTCGGCAGGGTATACGCCGATGATCTACACAAACGAAAACTGGTATAAAAATGTAGTGGATATGTCTTATGTCAGTGATGTAGAACATTGGGTTGCGGCTTACGGTATCGAACCGGACGACAGTATCCCGCGCGGGATCTGGCAGTGCAGCAGTACCGGTCGTGTGAAAGGGATCGACGGAAACGTTGATATTAACTTCGGCTATAAAGATTACACAACGATCGTGACGCCGCGGACAGAACCGGCAGCAGGTTATGGAAAACCGGCAGTTGGTGGAGAGTGGAGACTTGATGGCGGCGGCTGGTGGTATCATTGCTATGACGGAACATATCCGAAAAATGAATGGAAAGAGATCAATGGTCAAACTTACCGGTTTGATGGAAACGGATATATGCTGACCGGTTGGCAGTATATTGAGAACGAATGGTATTACATGAACAGCTCCGGCGCCCGTCTGAGCGGATGCTGGCTGGAATTGGGCGGCGTCTGGTATTATCTGAAAGAGGACGGCAAGATGGCAGTCGGCTGGCAGCTTGTCGGAAATACATGGTATTACATGTATCCGTCGGGAATGATGGCAACCGGCTGGGTTCAGGTCGGAGATGCGTGGTACTATCTGTATCCGTCAGGGGCGATGGCAACCGGCTGGCTTCTGGACGGAACTACCTGGTACTATATGGATCCGAGCGGATGGATGCGAACCGGCTGGGTATTGGTTGGCGACACCTGGTATTACATGTATCCGTCAGGAATGATGGCGACCGGCTGGGCATTGGTCGGAGATACATGGTACTATCTGACATCGGGGAACGGAGCGATGGCGACCGGTTGGCTCCTGCTCGGAAATACATGGTATTATCTGACGCCGGGCAACGGTGCGATGGTCACGGGAACGCAGGTGATCGATGGTGTGGAATATACATTTTTCAGTGACGGAAGATGTGACTGGTAAATAAAAGAAGAAAGACTTTTCAGACGGAATCTTGAGAAAAGAAGATTTGGACTGGAAAGTCTTTTTTTCATGATCACTTTACAGGATGACAGGATTGCGGTATACTAGCCGGAGATGTCGGTCACAGGATACCGGCACAGGAAAAAAGAAAAAGGATCGACAGTATGAAATCGATAAAAGAACAGCCGGGCGAACGCTCGATTTATATATGGAATATTTGCGGAAGTATTGTGAATGCATTGTTTTCTGTTGTTGCATTGATGATCGTAACCCGTTTTTTAGACGACCGCGAGGCAGATATTTTCAGCATTGCCTGGACGATCAGTCAGTTGATGGCAACCGTAGGAACGTTTCAGATCCGTGTCTATCAGGCGACGGACGTGCAGGGGACGTTTTTGTTTCAGCACTATCTGATCTTTCGCATCGTAACGGTGGCGGCAATGATTGTAAGCAGCGCCGCGTATATCGTAGTCCGCGGTTATACAGGGGAAAAGGCGCTGGTCGTGCTTGTTGTCTGTCTGTTCCGTGCAGTGGATTCCCTGGCGGATGTGTATGAGGGATGGTTTCAGCAGAAAGAACGTCTGGATCTGTCTGGAAAAGCGCTGACTTACCGGGTGATCCTTGCGGCGGCAGGATTTGCATGTGGATTGATCTTGACGAAAAATCTGCTGTTTTCCTGTGTGATCCTTTTTGGCGTTTATCTGCTTTGTTTTGTTATCTACGATCTCCGGTATCATATGGCAGTGGAACGGTTTCGGGATGTGCCGGACGGGCGTGACCGGAGCGGCTGGTTTGGAAATATGTTCAGGGAGGGGCTTCCCTTATTTATTAATGCATTTCTGATCATGTCTATCTTGAATGAGCCGAAGATGGTGATCGATACGGCGATCGCACAGGGAGAGATGAGCGCTGGGATCCAGACGGTGTTCAATATTTTGTTTATGCCGGCATCGGTTCTGAATCTGGCATATATCGTGTTCCGTCCGATGATCACGCAGATGGCGATCGTATGGAACCGAGGGGAAAACCGTCGTTTTTTGAAAATTTTGGGAAAGATCATCGGGTATCTGCTTGCGATCAGCATTGTATTGATGATCGGAAGCGCACTGCTCGGAATCCCGGTTCTGTCTATTGTCTATGCGGTGGATCTGTCAGCTTATAAAAGTGAACTTCTGGTGATCATGGTGGGCGGCTGTGTCTATACGTTTGCGGCGGTACTGGATAATGCGCTTGTTGTACTGCGCAGACAGTATGTGCTTGTGATCGCTTATGCGCTGACATGGATCTATATCAAGCTGACAGCCGCATGGCTGGTAGGAGAATGGGCTGTGATGGGCGCATCCCTTGCCTATTGTACGGCAATGGCAGTTTATCTGCTTTTAACGGCAGTGTTGTTTGTGAGCAGTTATCGGAGAAAGTCAGGTGAAGTATGAAAAAATATACAGTGAACAAACCGTATGAAAAAGAAGTGCTGGACAAGCTGCATCGTGTGCAGGTTGAGATCCTGCGTGACTTTGACGCGGTATGTGAAAAACATCAGCTGCATTATTTTGCAGTGTACGGCACTGCGATCGGGGCAGTGCGGCACGGCGGATTTATTCCGTGGGATGACGATGTGGATGTGGCGATGCTCAGAGAAGACTACGAAAAGTTTTTGCAGATCTTTCCGGAGGAGATGGCAGAACGGTATCAGCTGATGACCCCGGAGCTGGATGGAGATTATACATGTACCGTGACGCATCTGCAGCGGAAACATACGAAATTTATTTCAGAGGTGACGGAAAATCTTCCCTATGAACAGTGTATCGATCTGGATATCTTTCCGTTGGATGAGGTGGCGGAAGAAGCGCGTGCACAGAAGAAGCAGGGAAGAATGGCGGTATTCTGGGGGCGGATGTTGTTCCTGTGCGGTTCCGGACAGCCGGTGATCGCAGCGGACGGTCTTGTCGGAAACCTGATGGCGGCAGCCTGTGCCTGCGTGCATGCCGTGCTGAAATTATTCCGTGTTTCACCGAGAAGTCTGTATCGGAAATTTGTACGGACGGCGACCCGCTATAACGGAGGCGGCGGAGAATATGTGACGTCCTTTGAATATAACGGCTGTCTGAAAGACAAAATAAAAAAGAAAGATCTGTTTCCGCTTGAGAAAGTTCCGTTTGAAGATATGGAACTGTATATTCCGGCAAACAATCATGAATTTCTGACACATGTGTACGGCGACTATATGAAACTGCCTCCGGAAAATGAGCGGGTGAACCATATGCCGAAAGTGATCCAGTTTGAGGGAGAGGCGCCGATCTACAACCAATAAACGGCAGAAAACAACAGGAGAAGAAGGAAATGAAACGACGATACTGTATTTTTGCGGCGCAGTATTTTCCGCATCTTGGCGGTGTAGAGCGCTATACATACAATCTTGCGAAAAAGCTGATCGAGGCGGGGGATGAGGTGACGGTAGTGACTTCGAATGTACAGCGGATCGCGTCGTACGAGAAGATGGAGGGAATCACGGTATACCGGATGTCGTGCATCAACTTGTTGGACGGACGTTATCCGGTCTTGAAATTTAACGGTGATTTTCGCAAGATCCACCATATTTTACGGGAGAAGAATTTTGATTTCGTGATCGTGAACACGCGGTTTTACATTCATTCCCTGTATGGGCAGTGGTTTGCATGGAGCAAAAAGATCCCGGTCATCACGATCGATCATGGAAGCAGCCATCTTTCCGTGAACAATAAGATGTGGGATGCCATCGGCGGTGTTTATGAGCATATGATCACAAAAGTGGGACAGTTATTCTGCAAAGATTATTATGGGGTTTCAAAAGCCTGTGTGGAATGGCTTTGGCATTTCCATATCAAGGCGAAAGGGGTTCTTTATAATTCGGTGGATCTGGAGGAAATTGAACGTCTCTTAACGGCAGGAGAGAGAACATACCGCAGTCGGTTTCAGATTCCGGAAGATGCGACGGTGATCACATTTACCGGAAGATTGTTACCGGAAAAAGGAATCCCGCAGCTTTTGGATGCGATGGACATCCTTGCGAAAGAGAACCCGAACCTATATCTTTGGGTCGCAGGGGACGGAGATTTGGAGGAACTGGTGAATGCGCGGCAGAACGAGCATGTGATCCCGCTTGGCAGACTTCCGTTTGAGGAGATCATCACCATGCTTTCGGAAAGCGATATTTTCTGCCTGCCGTCATTCTCCGAGGGCTTTTCCACTTCCATTTTGGAAGCGATCGCATGCCGCTGTTATGTGGTGACGACAAAACGCGGCGGTGCAAAAGAGACGTTCCCGACGGATGACTATGGAATGGTGATCGAGGACAACGAGACGACGAGGCTGACCGACGCGCTGCGCAGGGCGGTTTCGATGGGGGAAGCGCGGGATGCGGCGGTAGAGCTGTCATATGAACGGCTGAAAGCACATTATACATGGGATATCGTATCTGCACAGGTGAGACAGCTTTGTCAGGAAAAAACAACAGGAAAACCGAGGAAAAACAGTTGAAGAAGTTAATTATCATACCAGCATACAATGAAGAAGCAAATATCGTAAAAACAGTGGAGTCCATCGAGAGGGATGCGGTTGGATTTGATTATATTGTTATTAACGACTGTTCCACAGACCGGACGAAAGAAATTTGTGAGGAGCATGGATTTCATTATGTGGATCTCCCGATCAATCTGGGGATCGGAGGAGCTGTCCAGACCGGCTATAAATATGCATGGGAGAACGGGTATGACATGGCAGTGCAGGTGGATGGCGACGGGCAGCACGATCCGGAATTTCTGGAATTGATGGCAGAATATCTGGAAACCCATCAGGTCGATATGGTCATTGGCTCCCGATTTATCGAGAAACAGGGATTTCAGTCATCCGGGATGCGCCGGGTGGGGATCCGGTTCTTTTCCGGGCTGATACGGCTGATGACCGGAAAGACGATCACCGATCCGACTTCCGGACTGCGTATGGCGGGACGGAATGTGATCGAATTATTTTCAAAGGATTATCCAAGGGATTATCCGGAACCGGAAAGTGTTGTGGCGATCCTCCGGAAAGGTCTGAAAGTAGCGGAGGTGCCGGTGATCATGCGGGAACGCGAGGGTGGTGTTTCCTCGATTTCCATGAAGAAATCAGTGTATTATATGGTCAAAGTGACGTTGGCGATCTTGATCGAACGGATTCGTCGATAAGGAAAGGATGGGAAGATGGATATTAAAATTCAGATCATCGTAGCTGCAGGCGTTTTGTTAGGGCTGGCTGCTATTATCAATATGATTCGAAAAAAAAGTCTGGAACTGCAGTATGCGCTTGCCTGGCTGTTTGTCGGAGGAGGGATTCTTGTATTGGACTGTTTTCCGCAGATCCTGACATGGCTTGCCCATGAAGCCGGGGTTGCAAGTCCGGTCAATATGCTGTTTTTCCTTGGATTTTGCTTCTCTCTGGTGATCATTTTCACATTGACGGTGACGGTATCCCGGATGTCGACTCAGATCAAAGAACTGACACAGGCACAGGCGCTTCAGAAAGAAAGCAGGGAACGAAAAGAAGACGCAGGAATGAAGAACAACGTCAAGAACAAAGCCAAGAATGACGCAGATGTGAAGAACAGCGTGCAATAGTTGATTTTAAGCCGTAGAAATGGTATAATAGAAAATAATATGCAATGGAGGAAGTGCAATTATGAGAACTTATTTGGTAACAGGAGGAGCCGGATTTATCGGTTCAAATTACATTCATTACATGTTCCGGAAATATGACAACGAGATCCGCATCATCAATGTGGACAAGCTGACTTATGCCGGAAATCTTGAGAATCTGAAAGACATCGAAGATCGTGAGAATTATACATTTGTAAAAGCGGACATCTGCGACTCTGAGGCGATCAACCGGATCTTTGACGAGAATGACATCGACCGTGTTGTACATTTTGCGGCGGAAAGCCATGTGGATCGAAGCATCCGCAACCCGGAAGTATTCGTAAAGACGAACGTACTTGGTACTCTGGTGATGCTCAATGCAGCGAAAGCAGCATGGGAACTTCCGGACGGAACATTCAAGCCGGACAAGAAGTTTTTACATGTGTCCACAGATGAAGTGTACGGATCTTTGGAGAACGAGGATGAATTCTTCTATGAGACGACTCCGTATGATCCGCACAGCCCGTATTCCGCAAGCAAAGCATCTTCGGATATGCTTGTGAAATCTTACATGGATACTTATAAGTTCCCGGCAAATATTACGAACTGCAGCAACAACTACGGTCCGTACCAGTTCCCGGAAAAGCTGATCCCGCTGATCATCAACAATGCGCTGCAGGGCAAGAAGCTTCCGGTATACGGAGACGGAAAAAATGTGCGCGACTGGCTCTATGTAGAAGATCACGCAAAGGGAATCGATATGGTTCAGGAAAAAGGCAGACTGTTTGAGACTTACAATATCGGCGGTCACAATGAGAAGCAGAACATCCAGATCATCCATATCATTCTGGATACACTGCAGGAGATGCTTCCGGAGGGAGATCCGAGAAAAGAACTGGTGAGCGAAGATCTGATCACTTATGTCGAGGACAGAAAAGGACACGACAGACGTTATGCGATCGCACCGGACAAGATCAAAGAAGAGGTCGGCTGGTATCCGGAGACGAAATTTGAGGATGGAATCCGTCTGACGATCAAATGGTTCTTTGAAAATGAGGAATGGATGAAGAATGTTACAAGCGGTGATTACCAGAAGTATTACGAAGAGATGTACAAATAAACGGTCATAAAAATCAGCAGTATCCTTGGATACTGCTGGTTTGCGTTGCTGTATATGTGTAAAGAATGGCAAAAAGGCTGTTTCCGAGCAGATATACACGACAGAAAAACTGGAGGACGAACAAATGAAAGGTATTATTTTGGCGGGCGGTTCCGGAACGAGACTGTATCCGCTGACACAGGTTACAAGTAAACAGCTGCTTCCGATCTATGACAAACCGATGATCTATTATCCGCTCAGTATTCTGATGGAGGCGGGGATCCGTGAGATCCTGATCATCTCAACTCCGGAAGATACGCCGCGATTTGAGGAACTGTTAAAAGACGGAAGTCAGTTCGGCGTTCATCTGGAATACAAAGTACAGCCGTCACCGGACGGACTGGCGCAGGCATTTTTACTTGGAGAAGAGTTTATCGCAGGAGACAGCTGCGCGATGATCTTGGGCGATAATATTTTCCACGGACATGGTCTGAGAAAACGTCTGAAAGCCGCTGCGGCGAAAGAAGACGGCGCGACCGTGTTCGGTTATTATGTAGATGATCCGGAACGATTTGGCGTGGTAGAATTTGATGCGGACGGAAAGGCAGTTTCTCTGGAGGAGAAACCGGAACATCCGAAGTCAAACTATGCGGTGACAGGATTGTATTTCTATGATAGTCATGTTGTAGAGTACGCGAAACAGATCAAACCGAGTCCGCGCGGAGAGCTGGAGATCACCGATCTGAACCGGATCTATCTGGAAAAGGGAAATCTGGATGTGACGCTTCTCGGACAAGGATTTACATGGCTTGATACAGGAACACATGAGTCCCTGGTTGATGCGACGAATTTTGTCAAGACTGTGGAGACTCATCAGAACCGTAAGATCGCCTGCCTCGAAGAGATCGCGTTCAACAATGGCTGGATCGACAATGAGAAGATGGGCGAAGCATGTGAACTGTACCAGAAGAATCAGTACGGACGTTACTTAAAAGATGTCATGGACGGCAAATATATCGAATAAATATAAACGGTGCAGGTCTTGTACAGACATGACCTGCATCATTCTTGCTGTATGGATCCGGAGAGAGAAATTGGGATGCACGGCAAAAAAAGAGAGAAAGAGGTTGCAGAATGGGAAAAATTACAGTAGAAACTTGCGAAATCGAAGGATTAAAAGTGATCACCCCGGCTGTTTTCGGAGACGAAAGAGGGTATTTCATGGAAACTTACAATTACAATGATTACAAAGAAGCCGGGATCGATATGGAGTTTGTGCAGGACAACCAGTCCAGTTCTAAAAAAGGCGTGCTGAGAGGACTGCATTTCCAGATCAACTATCCGCAGGACAAACTGGTCCGGGTTGTGAGCGGAGAGGTGTATGACGTTGCAGTAGATTTAAGAGAGGGCTCTCCGACATACGGACAATGGCATGGAGTTCTGCTTTCTGCGGAAAATAAAAAGCAGTTCTTTATTCCGAAGAATTTTGCACATGGTTTTGTCGTATTGTCAGAGTCCGCGGAATTCGCATATAAATGTACGGATTTCTATCATCCGAACGACGAGGGCGGTCTGGCATGGAATGACCCGGAGATCGGAGTAGACTGGCCGATGCCGGAGGGGATGACAGAGAAAGACCTGATCATTTCAGAAAAGGATCAGCATTGGGGCGGCATTCGCGAGTATAGAAAGTAGGATTACGGAGGAGAAACGTGTCAAGTTATATAAGGAACTTTGTGAAATTTCAGCCGCTTCTTTCGGAGCTGGTTGCGAGAGACATCAAGATCAAATACCGGCGGTCTGTTCTGGGCGTCCTTTGGACGCTCCTAAATCCGCTCTGCATGATGATTATTCTTTCCATCGTATTTTCCAGTATTTTTAAATTTGATGTGGAAAATTTTCCGTTGTATGTATTGAGCGGTCAGGTGATCTTTAACTTTTTCAATGATTCGACGACCAGTTCTATGTCGGCGATCATCAGCAGTGCTTCTTTGATCAAGAAAGTGTATGTGCCGAAGTACTTGTTCGTGCTTTCCAGGGTGATGTCCAGTTTTATCAATCTGATGGCATCCTTTACGGCGCTGCTGCTTGTGATGGTAGCGACGAGAGCGGAGTTGCACTGGACGGTATTTTTGTCTGTGATCCCGCTTGCGATGGTCGTATTGTTTTCTTTTGGTGTGGGAATGTTCCTGGCGGCGATCACGGTACGTTTTCGGGATGTGATCCATCTGTATTCCGTGTTTACAACAGGGCTTCTTTACCTGACGCCGGTTATTTACCCGATGGCAGCGCTGCCGGATGTTGTGAAGACGATCGTCATGATCAATCCGCTCACCAATTATCTGCTGATGTTTCGGGATGTGATGTTCAACAATACACTGCCATCCGTATTTTCCGTATTACTCGGAATTGCCGAGGCGGCGCTGGCATTGGCGCTTGGTCTGTATGTGTTCTATAAGAACCAGGATGAATTTATTTTGAATCTGTAAAAAGAAAACTGATGAAATAGTAGGAGCGGTAAGCAGAATATGGAAAGAAATCCGATTGTAACTGTGGATAATGTATCGATGAAATTCAACCTTTCATCAGAAAAATTTGACAGTTTTAAAGAATATGTGATCAAAAGCATCAAGCGGCAAGTGTCTTATGATGCGTTTATGGCGCTGCAGGGCGTTTCGTTTGAAGTGATGCGCGGCGATTCGGTCGGGCTGGTCGGTCTGAACGGCAGCGGAAAAAGTACGATGCTGAAAGTGATCGCAGGCGTTTTAAAACCGACGGAGGGGAAAGTTGCGGTCAATGGGACGATCGCGCCTCTGATCGAGCTTGGCGCGGGATTCGATATGGATCTGACAGCCCGGGAAAATGTATTTTTGAACGGCGCGCTGCTTGGATATAACCGTGCGCGGATGGAAGAGCAGTATCCGGATATTGTGGAATTTTCAGAACTGGCGGAGTTTATGGATGTTCCGGTCAAGAATTTTTCCTCGGGAATGGTTTCCAGACTTGCGTTTGCGATCGCAACGATCGGTACGCCGGATATCCTGATCGTTGATGAAGTCCTTTCGGTAGGAGATTTTCATTTTCAGGAAAAATGTGAGGCGCGGATCCAGAACATGCGGGATCATGGGACAACGATCCTCTTTGTATCCCATAGTCTTGAGCAGGTTAAGAAAATCTGCAATAAGATGGCGTGGCTGGAAAAGGGACACCTGAAGATGTTTGGAAACACAGAAGATATCTGTGATATTTACGCGCAGTCTTAATGAGGATTAACAGTATATGAAGAAGAAAATCAGTAGGGCAGTCTTGATCGCTGCGATTTTGGTAGGTGCGTTTTTATATGCGCATGTAGATAAAAATATATATTTGTATGACAGAAGTCTGGAAAGTGAAGATTTTATCAATACCGGTATTTTGGAAGAGGGCGAAACGTTGGAGCAGACGTTTACGATGAAAGATGAGGCGATTGACGGGATCAATCTGAAGATTTCATCTGTGGGGAATGTGGAGGACGTAACACTTTTGGGGACTTTGAAAGATGCAGGATCCAACGAAAAAGTTTCTGAATTTTCTGTTGCCGGATCAGAGATCAAGAATAACAAGATCAATAAATTAAAAGTTCCGAGAGTGGAAGATACAAAAGGAAAAGAATACACGCTTGTATTGGCGTGCGAGGGGAGCGACGAGCAGAACGGACTGAGTTTTTATGTGACTCAGGGAAATGTCGGAAAACTGACTGTGAAAGGGAATGATACGAACGGCGTACTTGTAAGCCGGATGCTCTGTCACAGATTTGATGTGGAGACATTTATCGTACTGCTTGGATTTGTGGCATTTGTTTATGTATTTATGAGAACATTATACAAACTGTTTAAATAGCGGGAGTATCAATAAAAGGAGTAGAAATTGAATGAAAAATAAATTCATAGCGACGACGTATCGCTTCCATACAAAAGACAAGAACAAATTTCTTGTGATCGGATGGTTTCGGGAGAATACGATCGGCAATAATGAGCTGAGAGTCTGCCTGGATAAAAAGAAGATCCATTTTACAATGGAAGAGAAAGACTTTGTAGGCGGCGCCGTAAAAGCGCTGGATGGTCTGAAAGTGACCAAACAGTATTTTTTGTGGATCGATCTTCCGAAAGGATGGGAAGCGTGCAGAAATCTGCAGGTCATGAATTTTTATGAGGGAGAGGGCGGACCGGCGTTGGAGATCTCGACGAAACGGTTACAGCATCTTCAGGGTAAGATGGCGAAATATATTGACGGCGGCAATCTCTTAAGTACCGGATTCCGCGTTTCCGGCTGGTATATTGACGACGGAACCGTGGAGCTTGGATTGTTTGATAAATCCGGCAAAAAATATGATGCCGAGATCAAGCGAAAACGGCGCAGTGACGTTCAGAAATTATATCCGGAAAACAGTGCGGATGAGATCGTTGGATTTGAGGCGGTGTATAAGGGGGATGCTCCGAAGAAAGTGATCGTGCATCTGGAATCTTCGACGAAAAAAGCGGATTTTCCGATCACGCTTGTGTATTCTCCACTGGAAAAAGGTGCCGAACTTTTCGATAAATATTACCGAAAGGCGAGAGCATACTATCAGCAGTTTGGATTTAAGGAAACGGTGAAACGTAGTATTGAGAAGATCACGGTTCAGGATTCGATCAATTATAAAGCATGGATCCGGAGGAATGCGCCGACAGCAAAAATGCTGCAGGCACAGCGTGAAGCACATTTTCAGTATGCGCCAAAGATTTCGATCGTCGTGCCGCTTTACAAGACGCCGGAGAATTATCTGCGGGAGTTTGTACAGTCCGTGCAGGCGCAGACGTATAAGAATTGGGAGTTGTGTTTTTCCGATGGGAGCGGAAAAGATTCTCCGATCGAGGGCGTTCTGAATGAACTTACTCACAAAGATCCGCGGATCCGTGTCGTATATACGGGAGAACAGCTTCAGATCTCGGAAAATACGAACGAAGCGCTGAAGATCGCAGCCGGAGATTTTATTGCTTTCTCCGATCATGACGATCTGCTGGCGCCGGATGCGCTGTATGAATGTGTGAAAGCATTGAACGAGGATCGGTCGATCGAACTTTTGTATACAGATGAAGATAAAGTGGATATGAAAGGCAAAGAGTTCTTTATGCCGCATTTCAAACCGGATTTTAACATCGATCTGCTTCGCTGCAACAATTATATTTGTCATTTATTTGTTGTAAAACGGGAAATCTTAGAGCAGGTTGGAATGCTCAATCCGGAGTTTGACGGGGCACAGGATTATGATTTTGTTCTCCGATGTGTGGAAAAATCGGAACACATCCATCATATCCCGAAGATTTTGTATCACTGGCGCGCGCATAAAGATTCTACGGCGGAGAATCCGGAAAGTAAGGAATATGCGTTTATCGCCGGCGGACGTGCCGTGCAGGCTCATTACGACCGTGTGGGGATCGATGCGGAAGTGATGCAGACGGAATATAAAGGAATTTACCGATCCAAATACCATCTCCACGGTGAACCGTTGATCTCGATCATCATTCCGAACAAGGATCATACAGAAGATCTGGAGAAGTGTATTTCTTCGATTGAAAATAAAGCGACTTACAAAAATGTAGAGTACATTGTTGTGGAGAACAACAGTGAAAAAGAAGAAACGTTTGCTTATTACAAGGAATTGGAGAAAAAGAATCCAAAAGCAAAAGTTGTGTTTTGGGATGGAACCGGATTTAATTATCCGGCGATCAATAATTTCGGCGTTGAAAAAGCGAGCGGAGAATATCTGCTGTTCTTGAACAATGATACGGAGATCGTCAATGAGGACTGTCTGGAAGAATTACTCGGCTATTGTATGCGGGAAGATGTCGGGGCGGTCGGCGCTCGGCTTTACTATGAGGACGGCAGTATCCAGCATGCGGGCGTGATCGTCGGACTGGGCGGCGTTGCCGGACATGCGTTTACGGATTTTCCGCACGAATCTCCGGGATATTTCGGACGGATCGTGATGGCGCAGGATTACAGCGCAGTGACGGCAGCATGTATGATGATGCGAAAAAACGTATATGAGGAAGTCGGCGGATTCGATCCGCAGTGGGCAGTTGCATTTAACGATGTGGATCTCTGCCTGAAAATTCGAAAGGCGGGTTATTTGATCGTGTATAATCCGTATGCGGAACTGATGCATTATGAATCAAAATCCAGAGGATATGAGGATAATGAAGAGAAAGTGGAACGGTTCAATTCCGAGATTGACAACTTTATGCGGGTATGGAAAGAATTTCTCGATCAGGGAGATCCGTATTACAGCCCGAACCTGACTCTGGATAAGAATGATTTCAGTCTGCGTGTGAAATAAGTATCGTGAAAATCATGCGTTTTGGTGCGGAAATTATCCACTTCTATGTGGAAAGTGGTGTTTCGGGATGTGGAAAACACAGGGGAAAGCAAGAAATAAGGAGGATAACTCATGAGAATCTTAGTGACAGGTGTAAAAGGACAGCTTGGTCATGACGTGATGAACGAGCTGGCAAAGCGCGGACATACAGGAATCGGTGTGGATGTGGAAGAAATGGACATTACCCATGCAAAAAAAGTAAATGAAGTGATCCGGGCATCCGAGGTGGAAGCAGTGATCCACTGTGCAGCGTATACCGCCGTGGATGCTGCGGAAGATCAGGTGGAGCTTTGCCGCAAGATCAATGCGGAGGGAACCGAGAATATTGCAAAGGTTTGTAAAGAACTGGATATTAAGATGATGTACATCAGTACGGATTATGTGTTTGACGGTGAGGGAACCCGTCCGTGGGAGCCGGACGATGAGCGTCATCCGTTGAATGTTTACGGATTGACCAAATATGAGGGTGAACTTGCAGTTGAAAAGTATCTGGATAAATTCTTTACGATCCGGATCGCCTGGGTATTTGGTGTAAACGGAAAGAACTTTATCAAGACAATGTTGAAGCTTTCCGAGACACATGACGAGTTGAATGTGGTTGATGATCAGATCGGTTCTCCGACATATACGTATGATCTGGCTGTATTATTGGTAGATATGATCGAAACCGAAAAATATGGCAGATATCACGCGACGAATGAGGGACTTTGCAGCTGGTATGAATTTGCCTGCGAGATCTTCCGTCAGGCAGGACGGGATGTGAAAGTGAATCCGGTGAGCAGCGACGAATTCCCGACAAAAGCAAAACGTCCGCATAACAGCCGGATGGATAAAAGCAAGCTGACGGAGAATGGATTTACACCGCTTCCGGCATGGCAGGATGCGCTGAAACGGTATTTGGAGATTATATTGTAAATCACCGGAAGTGCCAAAAGGCACATTCCGGGATTGTAAGCAGTCGCCAAGATCTTGGGCAAGCCCGGACTTTGGCTCGTTGCCTATACAAAAAGATAGCAGTCTGGTCGTTTAAATTGTGTGACCGGACTGCTATTTTTATGATGTGTACAACATTGAGAGAGGACTTTGGAACTATTTTATTTTGCTCCTTTTATTTTGATAAAGATATGCTATACTATTTTTAAAGCATTATTTTCTTGAATACATGACGGTATATTTCAAGTCATTGTTTCTATATGCAATCTCAATTCTGGAAGATTGTAGATCTAAATCCAATTCTGGTTTTTCGGAAAATTCATGCTTTTCATCATTTATCAGGCAGGAGTTTCCGAAAAAATGGGAATCTCCTGATACAACAGAAAAAGGAATCAATCGGTGATGGATGTGATCGTTCGTGCAAATCCAGAACCATTTCGAGAGGAGGCAGAGGACATGTGTGAAGCATTGATGGAGTTGATGAAAGATAAGTTTGAAGAAAAGTTTGAAGAAGAGAGAAATGAGGGAGAAAAAGCAGGAGAAAATCGTGTCAATGAATTAAATTTGCGATTATCAAAAGCGGGACGTATGGAGGATATGATGAAAGCTATGGAAGATAAAACATTTCAAAAACAGTTGTTCGAAGAATTTGGTTTGTAGGATTATGTGATAGATTTTATTGATAAAAGAGAATAAAAAGCGTCCTGTTGGAAAGAAAGGTTATGATACCGGAGAATCAAAGTTTGATTACCGGTAATATTACCAGACTTCCGGCAGGACGTTTTTAATGAGATTAGATATTAAATGGTACCAATACGCAGTCATAGATCGTTTTAAATTCAATGCATGCGATCACTGCGAAGACGGCAAGGTCGTATTTTCGTTCGTTCCACAATGTACGAAGTTTCACTGGAAGAAACATACTGAACAATGGGAAGAGCAGCGGCAGATAATATCGTCCCTGCACTCCGGCGATCGTGGTTCTTCCGACTTCCGTAAAATCCAGATACAGAGCGGACCAGATCATTCCGGCGATCGCGAGAAGCAGGAACGTCAGTACGCCTTTTTCCTTTATGTTCATATGGCGATTCGAAAGTCCGGCAGTATCGGTCAGGATCAAAACGATCATCAGGATCATGATCAGGTGCACGCAGGGCGAAGTTGCCAGATGACCTAAAAAAGCAAGGCTGTCCGGTCCGAGTGTAAAACTTACAATTGTAGAAGAGAAGTTTTCAAACCATACTCCAAGGTAAGAAATCGGCTGAGACAGGACGAGTGCAAGCTGTGCAGCCCGGTTTGTATCACCGCCGCGTACATCGCCGGTTGCAGGCGGTGCAATAAAGCTTGGCAGGATAAAAGTTCCGATCAAAAGCAGGACGGAACCGATCACTGCAAGACGGCAGAGCGTCCGCTGTTTTTTATTTTTATATTTATCTTTGGGAATCAAAAGTCCCATCAGTACAAGCGGAATGTAGATCGCTTTGGCAAGAGATGCCACTGCGATCGACACAACAAAGAAGACGAAATTCTTTGTCTCGAGCGGTTTCTTCCGATCCAGCAGTTCGGCGAGCAGGTATGCAAAACCAAACGTGATTCCTGCGAGGATCATGGCATCGTAAGAATAGGTGCTTGCAAGAAATATCGGCGTAGGCATTAAACCGATCGCTGCCATCAGTCGTTTCCCGATCGGCAGTTTTTTGATAGCAAAGTACATGATCACCGCATAAGCCAGCAAATTGCACCACCGCCCCAGCATATAGACATAGCCAAAGTTTAAATGAAGCAGTTGACCGGCTTTGATCCCCAATGCCTGAGGAATATAATGCAGATTGTAGAAATTGGTAAGGTTTGGTTTATTGGATATTTCGATCGCTTCCGGGCTGCGATAATCTGCAAGTGTATCGAGAGAACCAAACAATTCGACTTTTTCTTCTTTCGACTGAGGCAGATTATAAGGCCAGTTCGTGAGACTGACGGCGGTATATTCATGCAATGTCGGTGTTAATTTTGCGGTACGGGTGATCGGCAGTGTGTATGCACGGTTAAAATGGATTTCTTCATCCCAGCCGACTTTGCTGATCGGAAGTACGGAAACAAAAACGGTACCGATCACAAGTGTAAAGACGAGAAAGCGGCTTTCGACTTTTTTTGCCCAGGCAGATCGCGAAAAAAATAAAAACGCGATCAAAGCATACAACGCCAGGAAAAAGAAGAATCGTTCTTTGGAAAATTGGAACTCATTTTTAATTCCGGCATTGGTAATTTTGAGTCCGTCCAATCCCTCCGGTACGCGAATCGTGATCTCGTCGGCTTCTTTATGCAGGTTGATGGTGGAGGTATGGATCAGATTTGGATTCTGGTCGGTATATTCCACGATTTCTTCTGTGCCGAATACATTATAGCTATGTACGGAGATTTGAAAATCCGCCAGTTTATCCGCCGCTTCGCGTTCAAACGAAAAATAAAATTTTCCGACATACTGTTTATCGAAACGGAATGTGACGCTGCTTTTCTCTGCGCCGCAGACAATGCTGTCCCCATCCAGTTCACATCCTTTGTGTGAAGCGGAGGTGACAGGAAGCGGCGTGTTGTAGGAATCTCTGAGCGCGGGAATCTGAAATGCAAGTTCACTTAAAAATGCAAGGAACAAAACCGGGATTACGATCAATATGATGCGCAGCAGTGAACGCTTCCGGTCGCCGTGCATGTGGTCGGTCTGTCCGGCTGATTTTTTTGGATTTTTGGATTTTGTTACAGATAAGTTCATAGTTGTGTCTCCAGTCGCTTATTTATGGAACAGTTTTCTTTGAAACCAATCTCCCGCATAGCGGAAAGTGTGGCAAAAAAGATCTGCTTCTATTTTTATATAAGAAGAAAGGTGCCGCATTTGAAACGGTACTTTTTTGCAGGAACGGATCGTTGAGAGTCCCTCCCGGATCCCGTCGGCGTAGTCTTTTCCGAATCCTTTTTTGCAGAAAAACAGGTATTTAACCGCATACCCGGCAAAAAGCGGAAGAAAATTAACGACCAGCTGAATGAACGGCATATTTTTATAATTCAGCCATATGCTGTTTCTGGCGGATAATTTTACTTTAAAGCTATTATACTTGGAACCGCTTGTCCCGCTTCCGACATGATAGACGAGAGCGTCCGGACAGTACATATTTTTGAAACCGTAGATCCGTGCGCGATAGCCGATATCGATGTCTTCCAGATAGGCGAAATGGGATTCGTCAAAATATCCGATACGGCGGAATGCGCTTTTTCGATAGATTGCGGCTCCGGCACAGGCGGTAAAGATCTCGTCGGCTTCCGTATAATTGGAAATTGGCCGCCCGGTTCCGCGGCAGATGCCCCAGCCGACCAGCGTATAAAGATCCCCGGCGCTGTCGATGAGATCCGGGTGATACATCTGGATCATCTTACTGCTGACCGAAAAAATATCCGGTGATCGTTCAATGGCATGGAGAAGCGCCTCTGTAAAATGTGGATCCACAGTCGTATCATTATTTAAAAGGATGACATATGGAGTCTGCGCGTGCCGTATGCCGGCGTTGACTGCGGCGCTGAATCCATAATTCTGATCCAAATGCAGAACCTCGATCTCGGGAAAATGCTCTTTCATGAAATCCAGACTTCCATCGGAAGAAGCATTGTCTACAACTAATGTATGAAAATCCTGCATTGTCTGCTTTTTAAGAGAATCCAGGCAGGGTTTCAGGAAATGTTTTCCGTTATAATTCGGAATGATAACCGTTACTTTCATTCTGATACCTCGTTTATTTTAATGATTTCTGTTGTATTATAGCAAATTTCCTGTCAGGTTGCCAGAAAGAAAACAGAAAATATTTTACAAAAGTGTTACAAAATGGAAAACAGAATGTGTAAAATTAGTGATTTTCCTTGTCCTTTCCTGTAAAATATAGTATTATATTACAGATAACGTCAGCGTACTAAGCGTTGTATGCTGATGTTGCCGGCGGCGCCGGATCTCATAGCGCCGATGAATGGATAGAAAAGGAAGCTTGATATTTATGATAAAAGAAAATCAAAAACTGCTGAATTGGATGCAGGTATTGCTGGATGCGGCAGTGATTGTTGTTTCTTATATATTTGCGTGGTATATCCGTTTCCGAAGCGGGTTGTTTGCGTTGGACGAGTGGTATCTCAGCCGGCAGTCCTATATGAAACTGCTGTATGTGATCGTTCCGGTTTTTCTGATCTTATATTATGCGTTCCGTCTGTATGTTCCGAAGCGGATCATGGGACGGCGTCTGGAGGCATGGCGCGTGCTGCAGGCGAATGTGATCGGATTGATGGGATTGATCCTGATCTTATATGTGCTCAGAATGGGCGATATTTCCCGTACGATGTTGTTTGTGTTCGGATGCAGCAATGTATTTTTTGAAGTTGTTGAGCGAAATGTGATCCGGTTGATCCTGCGCAGGATCCGGAGACAGGGATATAATCAGAAACATATGATCCTTGTCGGATACAGCAGGGCGGCAGAACAGTATATTGACCGGATCAAAGCGAATCCCGGCTGGGGATATTCGGTGCGTGGGATCTTAGATGACAACAAGCCGATCGGTACGGAATATAAGGGCGTGAAAGTGATCGGGGTGATCGAAGATCTCAATCAGATCCTGCCTGCAAATAAACTGGATGAGATCGCGGTGACATTGGGATTGGGAGAATACGCGAAGCTGGAGCACATCGTTGCGATGTGCGAAAAATCCGGCGTGCATACGAAGTTTATCCCGGATTACAACAACATCATTCCGACAAAACCATATACGGAAGACATTCAGGGGCTTCCGGTCATCAATATCCGCAGAGTTCCGCTGAACAATCTGTTGAACCGGTTTGTGAAACGCAGTGTGGATTTGTTCGGCGCAGTTGTGGCGCTGATTTTGTTTTCACCGGTCATGCTGATCACGGCGATCGTGATCAAGGTGACGTCTCCGGGGCCGCTGATCTTTAAACAGGAACGGATCGGATTGAAGAACAAGCCATTCTATATGTACAAGTTCCGATCCATGGTTGTACAGGAAGATACGGATGAGAAAAAAGAGTGGACAACGAAGAACGATCCTCGGGTTACGCCGGTAGGCAGATTTATCCGTCGGACAAGTATCGATGAACTGCCGCAGTTGTTCAATGTTTTGATGGGAACTATGAGCCTGGTCGGTCCAAGACCGGAGCGTCCGCAGTTCGTAGACAAATTCAAAGAAGAGATCCCGCGTTATATGATCAAACATCAGGTGCGCCCGGGACTCACCGGATGGGCGCAGGTCAACGGATACCGCGGAGATACTTCCATTCGGAAGCGGATCGAGTACGATCTTTATTACATTGAGAACTGGACGATCGGATTCGATTTTAAGATCATTCTTCTGACATTTTTTAAAGGATTTATCAATAAGAATGCATACTAAAGGATCAATGATGAAGACAAAAAAAGTAGATTATCTTTCATATATTATATGCCATGCACTTTGTGTGGTCTTGTCAAAAGCCGGATATTCGTATCCGGCTGGAGTTGTTTTGATGGGGGAAGCATTGTTTTTGTATGTGCTCAGTGTGAAGCGAAGCGGTGTCCTTACGGATCTGCGGGGACTGTTTTCGGCGTCCTGGATCGGGGGCGAGGGGCTTGCCTGTCTACAGTTGAGCAGACTGCAGCAGGACTGGGAAAATACAACATGGCTTTGCTTCTTTTTTGGATATCTTTTCTTTATGGCAGGATATGATCTGTTGGAGCAAAGATTTGCAGACGGAAATGGTGCAGATGGAAAGGGAAAACAACAACAACTGCCGCATGCAGAAAAAACGGACTGGAAGCGGGATCAGGGAAAAAGCCGGCGCATTTTGATCTGCATCGGAGCGTTGATGTTCGGATCTATTGCCTGTTTTCTTCTGGAAGCGGCAGTAGTCGGTTTCATCCCGCTGTTTTCTCCGGAACCGCATGCGTACTCTTATTTTCATGTATCGGGGGTTCACTATTTTACGATCAGCTGTATTTTGATCCCTGCGCTCTCCGTACTGTATTTTCGATTGGTGGAAAAATGGAATCCGGCGGGACTTATACTTCTTATTTGCGGAAATGTGACGGCGGTCGGAATTCCGATCCTGTGTGTGTCTAGATTTCAGCTTTTGTTTGCGGTTGGATTTGCTGCAGTCGTTTATCTGATGGTCTACCGCCATGTTACATGGAAGATGATCGTGACGGGGATCGTGATCCTGATTCCGGTCTATGTACTTCTGACGGTGGCGAGAAGACATGACGTAACTTATCTAAACAGTATTTTTGAGATGAAGTACAGTGAAATGCCGATTTTTGTGACGCAGCCGTATATGTATGTGGTCAACAATTATGAAAATTTTAACTGCATGGTCGCGCAGCTTCCGGAATTTACACATGGTTTGAAAATGCTGTTCCCGGTGTTTGCACTGACCGGATTAAAATTTGTATTTCCGCAGTTAGTTGCATTTCCGCTTTATACGACAAAACCGGAGTTGACGACACTGACGATCTTTTACGATGCGTATTATGATTTCGGGACGGCAGGAGTCGTGCTCTTTGCGCTGGTACTTGGCGGCGGTGCATTTCTCTTGACGCGCTGGACGAAAAAAAGTGAAAACCCACTCGTATATTTATTCTATGGACAGATTGCGATCTATCTGGGGCTTTCCTTTTTTACAACATGGTTCAGCAATCCGACAACATGGTTCTGGCTGGCGCTCACGATGATGATGTATGCGGGGATTTCATGGCGCAAAAAGACAGATGGAAAAAAGTTGAAAAGAATAAGGCGAGGAAGTAGTAATGAGAAAGAATCAGATTGATGTTATTATCCCGACATACCGTCCGGATGAGCGGGTTGTACTGCTCGTGCGAAGACTGCTGAAACAAAGCCGCAGACCGGATCATATTTATCTGGTCAATACAGTCAGCGAAAGTTTTCCGAAAGAATTGACGGAATTTACGGATGAGGTGATCGTGACCCACATCCGTCCGGAACAGTTTGACCACGGCGGGACACGGCACGAAGCGGCAATGCGCTCAAAGGCAGAGTTCCTATTATATATGACACAGGACGCGGTTCCGGTGGGGGAAGATCTGATCGAGACGTTATACCGCTGCTTCGAGGATGAAAAAGTAGGCGCGGCATATGCTCGGCAGCTGCCGGCGCCGGACTGCCATTTGATCGAACGATATACGAGGTCGTTTAACTATCCGCCTGAAAGCTGTGTGAAATCGGCGGAAGATCTGCCCAAAATGGGGATCAAGACGTATTTTTGTTCCGATGTATGTGCGATGTACCGGCGTCCGATTTACGAGTCTCTCGGCGGATTTGAGGAGAAAATGATCTTCAATGAAGATATGGTGATGGCGGCGAAGATCATACAAAGCGGTTATAAAGTCGCATATGCCGCAGAGGCAAAGGTGATACACTCGCACAATTACAGCTGTATGCAGCAATTTAAGAGAAATTTTGATCTGGCGGTTTCCCAGACGGATTTTCCGCAGATCTTTGAAGAAGTAAAGTCGGAAAATGAGGGAATCCGTCTCGTAAAAGAAACGGCAAGATATCTGATCCGGATCAGAAAACCGTGGCTGATCTTTTCACTTGTCACAAAGAGCGGGTTCAAATTTCTTGGATACCGGCTGGGAAAAAAGTATAAGAAACTGCCTGGCCAGGTCATACGGAGATGTACGATGAACCGCCGTTATTGGGAGAATAACAGTTGATGTTTTCGGAAAAATCATGTATGATGAAGTGTAAAAGTTTTTACGGACGAAAGAAAGGATAAGTCATGGCGAAGAGAGAACCAGCAAGTCCAGAGAATAGAAGAGCGCCGGAGCATGCAAAAAGACGGAAAAAAAGTCAGCAGGATGCCGGACGGCGTCAGGAGGACGGAAAAAGAAGAGTCAGGGAAGACCAATCGTCAAAACGAGCGCAGAACCGCGCGCGGATGGAGGAGGAAGCCCGGCTGGAGAGAATGAGAGCACAGAACCGGAAAGGGAAAGGCGGGGAAGCTGTCCGCGGCGGGAGCAAGAAGCGGCGGAAGCGAAAACGAAAGAATTCGATCGGAAAGAAGATATTGCTCGGCGTATTGATCGTGCTGCTTCTCCTTGTGTTGGCGGCGATCGGCGTACTTGCCAGCAAGATGAGCAAATTGAAGACGGAAGAATTGAATCCGGATAAACTGAGTATTTCCGATGAACTGACTTATGATGAGACCGGTTATCTGAACGTTGCATTGTTTGGTCTGGATACCCGTGAAAAAGACGAGGAGATGGGAACGCGGAGCGATACGATCATGATCGCAAGCCTGAACCGGGAGACAAAAGAGATCCGGATGGCTTCGATTTACAGAGATACATTGCTCCAGCAGGATGACGGTACTTATAATAAAGCGAATGTAGCCTATTCTTTTGGAGAAGAAGAGGAAGCGGTCGCGATGCTGAACCGTAATTTTGACTTGAACATCCAGCATTATGTGACGGTAGACTTTTCCGCATTGGTCGACGTGATCGATGCATTGGGAGGGGTACCGATCGATGTCAAGGAAGAGGAGATTCCGTATATCAACGGATATGCGTGTGAGATCATTGAGAATACAGGCGTGGATACCTGGGCGGTGACGGAACCGGGACTCCAGAATCTGACCGGAGTGCAGGCGACGGCGTATGCCCGGATCCGTGCGATCGGAGACGACTATCAGCGTGCGGCAAGACAGCGCGAAGTGCTGATACAGATCGCAGTGAAAGCACAGCAGGCAAGTCTTTCTACGTTGAATAAGATCATTGACCGGGTATTCCCGAAAGTCAAGACGAATTTTAAACTGACAGAGATCCTCGCGTATGCAAAGGATGTAAAGAAATACAAACTGGCAGAATCCACCGGATTCCCGACGGAAGACGGAAGAGATACGATGGATTACGGGGATGCGGGAAATGTCGTAGTTCCGGTCACGCTTTTGAGCAATGCGACCGCGTTACATGAATATCTGTTTGGCGACGAAGAAGAGTATGTTCCGTCATCCAAGGTGAAAGAAATCAGCGATGAGATCGCTTATTTGAGCGGATACAGTTATCTCTCGGGGGATGATGGATCCGGATATAACGATTATTCCGGAAATACCGACAGCTCGGGATACAGCGACTACTCGGGAGGCGGAACCGATACATGGAGCGGAGACGCTTCGGGAACGGGAACCTGGGATGGAAGCACTTCGGGAGGCGGAACCGATACATGGAGCGGGGACACTTCGGGAGACGGAACATGGACGGGAGATACCTCCGGAACCGGCGATGGAACCGGGGTATATTACTAGGCGGCTGAAACAAAAAGAGAAGAGGTTGTGCAAATGAACAAGAAATTAAGAAAATGGATCATGGCAGCGGCGGTCACATGTTTTGCAATGATCTCACCGATGATCGTGAGTCATGCGGCAGACGGTATCCTGCACTTTTCGGATCCGACAGGAAAAGTAGGAGAGAATATTACGGTAACCGGAAAGATCGAGGCGAATGGCAGCCCGATCGGGGATGGTCAGGCGACGGTCACTTACGATCCTGCAAAATTGGAGTTTGTCAGCGGGACGAATGCAGAGGGCGGAGACGGAACGGTCACTCTTTTTGCGGCGGGAACCGGAACAGAGACGGAACTTCAATATGAAATGGTATTCAAAGCGCTTGCGGAGGGAAGTACAACACTCGACGTATCGGCGGCGACTGCATATATGTTTGACAACAGTACATTGAACCTGCAGCTTGGAAGCTCGACCGTTACGATCGAACCGGGCGATGGAACAGCAGCCTCCGGAACGGAAAGCAGTGGGGAGACAGACAAGGAACTGGGAGAGGCAAATATCGAAGTTGCCGGTACGATGTATGCGGTTTATGAGAATTTTACAGATGCGCTGATCCCGGATGGATTTACCCGATCGACGATTACTTATAATGGAGAGGAACACAGCGCTGTTGTACAGGACAATTCCGGAAAATCCTTTGTTTTCCTTGTGACAGGGGAAAACGATCCGATCATGGCATTGTATGATGAGAAGAACAGTAAGTTTGTTGCAGCGGAGCAGGTGATCATGGGAGATGAGTTTTATCTGCTGATCCTCGGAGAGGGAGACGGAAGTTCTCTCCCGGAACAGTTTGCGGAGACGACTCTGGAATTAAACGGAACGATCTTCCCGGCATGGCAGAATATGGAAGCAACGGATTATTACCTCGTGAATGCACTGAGCAGCAACGGCAACGAGGGCTTCTATGAATATGATTCCATGGAGGGGACTTACCAACGCTATGTTGTTTCCGAGAAAAAAACAGAGGAAAAGAAAGCGGGAAGTGGGCTGATCGCTAAAGCCCAGGATTTTGTGGAAAAGTATTTTATGATCGTGGCAGCCGCGACAGCGGCCGTGATCCTGCTTCTTCTGATCGTTATCATCATACTTTCTGTGAAGCTGGGACACAGCAATGCGGAACTGGATGCAATGTATGATGATTTTGATGAGGAAGATGATCTGCCGAAAGTAAAGAAAAATTCCAGAAAACAGTTTGTCAGACAAGACGATGACGAGGATGACGATTATCTGGAAGATGATTTTGAAGATGATGATTACGATGACGATGCGTATGATGATGACGATGCATATGACGATGAAACGTATGATGAAGATGATGAACTGTATGATGACGACGACTTTACGGACGATGAATATGACGACTACGAAGATGATGACTATGATGACGATGGTTACGACGAAGAGTATGAAGACGATGACTATGATGACTACGACGATTACGATGATTACGACGTAGAAGAAGACCGTGGAAATTCAAAAAAGAACAAGGACTACGGAATTGATTTCATAGACATCTGACAGAAGCTGTGAGGAGGGCAGCACTGCGGAGGCGGTGCTGCCCTTTTCGAATTTATGGAGGCATGAAACAGAGCGGTGCATCGCATACGGAACTGTTTTACATGACAGAAAGAAAAGGGAGGAACAGATTATGTGTGGAATTGTAGGTTATATCGGAAAGCAGCAGGCAGCGCCGATCTTGCTGGATGGTCTGGAAAAACTGGAATACCGGGGATATGATTCGGCAGGGATCGCAGTATATGACGGGAAACAGATAGGTATGAAAAAAGCAAAGGGCAGACTGAAAGTGTTGAGTGAGCTGACGCATGGGGGAGAAACGCTTCCGGGAACGATCGGGATCGGGCATACACGCTGGGCAACACACGGAGAACCGTCCGATGTGAACGCGCATCCGCATTTTAATAAAGAGCAGAGTATCGTTGTGGTACATAACGGGATCATTGAGAATTATTTGAAACTGAAAAAGAAGCTGCAGGCAAAGGGGTATGAATTTGTATCCGATACAGATACCGAAGTGATCGCCCATTTGCTGGACTACTATTATAAAGGGAATCCGCTTCAGGCGATCACAAAGATCATGCACCGGATGGAGGGATCCTATGCCCTTGGTATTCTGTTTCAGGATCATCCGGATCAGCTTTATGCCGTGCGAAAGGACAGCCCCCTGATCATCGGTCATACAGAGGGGGGATGCATTATCGCATCCGATGTACCGGCGGTCCTGAAATACACAAGAGATGTTTACTTCATTGAAAATGAAGAGATCGTCTGCATGACAGCAGATTCCATGGAATTTTATAATGTGGATGAGGAGCCGATCGAGAAAAGCCCGACCCATATTGACTGGGATGTAGATGCGGCGGAAAAGGGCGGTTATGAACATTTCATGCTGAAAGAAATGTATGAGCAGCCGAAAGCGATCGCGGATACATTTTCACCGAGGATCCGTGGTCAGGAGATCGTGATCGAGGAATTAGATATGTCGGAGGAGGAAATCCGGGCGGTGAAGAAAATCATGATCGTTGCCTGCGGCTCCGCTTATCACGCGGGAGTTACTGCGAAATACGTGATCGAGGGAATGGCAAGGATCCCGGTAGAGGTGGATCTTGCGTCGGAATTCCGTTACCGGGATCCACTGATCGACCGGGACACGCTTCTGATCGTGATCAGTCAGTCCGGGGAGACTGCAGATACGCTTGCAGCGCTTCGGGAGGCAAAAGAAAAAGGTTCAAAAGTGCTTGGTATCGTGAATGTGGTCGGAAGTTCGATCGCCCGGGAGGCAGATACCGTGATGTATACATGGGCAGGACCGGAGATCGCCGTCGCAACGACAAAAGCATATTCCAGCCAGCTGATCGCATTGTATCTTCTTGCGATGAAATTTGCGGAGGTGCGCAGTGTGATCGGAAAGGAAGAACTGCATGGTTATATCGAAGATCTGAAGAAACTGCCGGATCAGGTAGAGATGCTTTTGAATAATAAAAACCGGATTCAGAAATTTGCGAACCGTTATCTTGCGGCGAAAGACGTGTTTTTTATCGGCAGAGGGATCGATTATGCGATCTCTCTGGAGGGTTCATTGAAACTGAAAGAAATTTCTTATATCCATTCGGAAGCCTATGCGGCCGGAGAACTGAAACATGGAACGATCTCCCTGATCGAGGAGGGGACGCTTGTGGCGGCAGTGCTGACACAGGAAGACCTGTACAAGAAAATGATCAGCAATATGGTGGAGGTGCGTACCCGCGGGGCATTTGTGCTGGCAGTGACGAATGAGGGAAACCGCGAGGTGGAACGGGCGGCGGATTATGTGATCTATATACCGCAGACAAACCGCTATTTTACAAACTCTCTTGCGATCATTCCGCTGCAGCTGTTCGGATATTATATTTCTGTGGGACGTGGATGCGATGTGGACAAACCGCGGAATCTCGCGAAATCAGTGACAGTGGAATAAGACGAACGGCAAGAAGAACTGCTTTTGCCGGTGATTCATGCAGAACAAAATCTGTTAAAACATTGAACACAATTTTATCACAAAGACAGGTTATGATAACATCATAAAATGAAGCACAAGAGAAAGAGGGATGCCTTATGGAAAATCAATACAGTTATTATAACCCGGACGATCATCAGCAGAATGGTCAGAATGAATATCAGAATCAAGGCGGTAATCAGGGATGGTCTCACGGTCATGAGCCGCGGGAGCCAAAAGAAAAAAAGAAAATGCCAAGAGCGGTAGCGGTTGTAGGATTGGCATTGCTGTTCGGAGTCGTATCGAGTGCCGTATTTCTGACGTCGAATCTGGTCGGAAGCAAAGTGCTGGGGCTTGAAAAAAATACAGAGAGTAAGGAAACGGCATCGAAAGTCAGCGGAACGACATTGACAAAGTCGTCCAGCGTTGTGACATCCGACGTTTCCGGCGTTGTGGAAAATGTGATGCCGTCGGTTGTATCCATTACCAATCTGAGCGTACAGGAAGTGCAGAATTTCTTCGGCGGCGTTTCCCAGCAGGAGAGTGAGAGCGCGGGATCCGGAATCATCATTTCCCAGACAGATGAGGAACTTCTGATCGTGACAAACTATCATGTGATCGCGGGAAGCGAGACACTGACTGTGACATTCGATGATGAGACGAGTCTGGAAGCCAACATCAAGGGAACCGATTCCGAGCATGATCTCGCGGTGATCGCAGTACCGCTTGATACGATCTCTTCGGATACGATGGAAGCGATCGCAGTGGCGACATTGGGAGATTCTACAAAATTACAGATTGGGGAACCGGCAATCGTGATCGGAAATGCACTCGGATACGGTCAGTCCGTCACAACCGGTGTGATCAGCGCCCTAAATCGACAGAACAGCGGGACAGATGCACAGACCGGAGAAGAAGTGACAAGCGATATCAAGCTGATCCAGACAGATGCGGCGATCAACCCGGGCAACAGCGGCGGCGCGCTGGTCAATGCAAACGGAGAAGTTGTCGGCATCAATTCCTCCAAGATCGCAGGCACGACGGTGGAAGGAATGGGTTATGCGATCCCGATCAGTGATGTGATGGATATTCTGGATAATCTGATGAGCCAGAAGACGAAAGCGAAAGTGCCGGAAGAGAAAAAAGGATACCTTGGGATCACCGGATTTGACGTGACTGCTCAGAATGCAGAGCAGTTCGGCATGCCGACCGGCGTCTATATCGATGAAGTGACAAGAGGCGGCGGGGCAGATGACGCGGGACTGACCAAGGGAAATGTGATCACTGCCATCAACGGCACAAGAGTAGAGTCTATGGATGCTTTAAAGAGTGAACTGGAATATTATGCGGCAGGCGAGACCGTTTCCGTGACGGTCAGCATCCCGGAGAATAACGGGGAATACAGCGAGAAGACCGTGGATGTGACGCTTGGAAAAGCAGCAAAATAAATATAAATCAGAACGTGTGAAAATGGGAAAGAGATCCGTCAGAGGTTTCTTTCCCGTTTTTCATGCACATTTTTCATAAAAAAACCGAACTATACATATTTCCGGAATTGTGCTATACTGATTCCGATTAAATACATAGGAGGGTTTTAACATGAAATATGATTATCTGATCGTAGGAGCAGGTTTATATGGCGCGGTGATGGCACACGAACTGACGAAGAAAGGGAAACGTTGTCTTGTGATCGACAAACGCAGCCATATTGCCGGAAATATCTACTGTGAAGATATAGAGGGGATCCATGTGCACAAATACGGCGCACATATTTTCCATACATCCAATAAAAAAATATGGGAGTACATGAACCAGTTCGCGGAGTTTAACAATTATATCAACTCTCCGGTCGCGGTTTATAAAGACGAGCTGTACAATCTCCCGTTTAATATGAATACATTCAGTAAGATGTGGGGAATCAAAACACCTGCGGAGGCGAAAGCGATGATCGAAAAACAGGTGAAAGAGACCGGCATCACAGAACCGAAGAACTTAGAAGAACAGGGGCTTTCTCTTGTGGGAAAAGATGTGTTTGAAAAACTGGTAAAAGGATATACTGAAAAACAGTGGGGAAGATCCTGCAGCGAACTGCCGGCATTTATCATCCGCCGTCTTCCGGTGCGTTTTACCTACGACAATAATTATTTCAATGACCGTTATCAGGGAATCCCGATCGGCGGTTATACAAAGATCGTGGAAAAAATGCTAGAGGGAGCGGACGTACAGACGGATACGGATTATTTTGAATTCCGAAAATCAAATCCGGATATTGCGGATACGACGATCTTTACCGGTATGATCGATGAATATTTTGATTATCAGCTGGGGGCTCTGGAATATCGTTCCGTTCGGTTTGAAACAGAAGTGCTGGATACTGACAACTATCAGGGCAATGCGGTCGTAAATTACACGGAGAGAGAAGTGCCGTATACCCGGATCATCGAACATAAGCATTTTGAATTCGGCACACAGGAGAAGACCGTGATATCGAGAGAGTATTCTTCCGAGTGGAAAGTGGGAATGGAACCGTATTATCCGGTCAATGATGAAAAGAACGGTAAATTGTTTGCCGCCTATAAAGAACTTGCGGAGAAAGAGGAACATGTGATCTTCGGCGGTCGTCTCGGAAATTATCAGTATTATGATATGGATAAGGTGGTTGAGGCAGCGCTTCTGAAACTCGAAGAGATGGGCGTGTGAAAGCGGTGTGCAAGTGTTTCGAAATTGGGACAGACGGGATATTGTGACGGAAATGTTTCGGAATTGTTGCGAAAAAACACGAAAAATGATATGATAACCGAATGTGAGTAACTGGTTCTGAGAACAGACAGGAAAAGTTTGGAAGGAAGAAACAATGGCAGAAAAACGAAAGAATGTACGAAATACAAGACCGGCAGGAAGCGGGGAACGTACGAGAAAGACGGGGAACGGCGGAAGTCCGAAGAGCAGGAGCAGTGCAAAGCAGAGCGGCGCAAGACAAGGCGGAGCAAAGAGTGCCGGAAGTACGAAGCAGCCGACAAGAAGCGCGCAGGATAAAAGGGCGCAGGCACAGCGGAAGCGGAGAATGGAAGAGCAGAGACAGCGGGTGGCATATGAAAATCCGGCAAAATCTGTGATCGGAAGCGGAAAAAAGAACGGCTATCCCGGGAATAAAAAGGGACATGGAAAGCGGGATAATCAGATCAGCTGGACGATCGGCGTTGTGCTCGGCGTGATCCAGGCAGTGGCATCGGTTGTGTTTATGATCGCGTTGTTTGTGCTGGATATGCTGCCGGTCAAATATCTGGCGATCATAGCGGGACTTTTGCTGATCGCATTGCTGATCGTATTTACGAGTCAGCTTTTGTCCAAAAAGAAAGGGATTGCCGGAAAGATTTTCAGTGTACTGATGTCGGTGATCCTGGCAGTTGGATCTTTCTATATTTTCAAGGCAAACGGAACGGTCAGCGAGATTTCCGGAAGCGGTACGAAAGTGGATAAGGTTGTGGTAGCTGTATTGGCAGACGATCCGGCAGAGTCGATCCAGGACGCAAAAGATTACAGCTTTGGCGTGCAGTATGCGCTGAAAGGTGAGGAGATCCAGGAGACGGTCGGCGCGATCAATGAGGAACTGGGAAGTGCGATCGCGGAGACGGAGTACCGCAGTGTGCAGGAACAGGCAACCGCGCTGCACAACGGAGATGTGCAGGCGATCATTTACAATGAAGCTTATAACGGGATCTTAAGTGAAGAGTTCGGTGATTTCGGCAACAGTATTAAAGTGATCTATTCTCATTCCATTGAGACAAAAGTGGAGAATAATGCTGCCGAGCAGGTAGAAGTAAAAGACGATACGTTTACCGTATATATCAGCGGTATCGACGTATACGGCGCGATCGAGACAAACAGCCGGAGCGATGTAAATATTATGGCAGTTGTCAATCCGACGTCCCATCAGATATTGCTCGTCACGACGCCGCGCGACTACTATGTGGAGATTCCGGGAATCTCCGGAGGAGAACTGGACAAACTGACCCATGCGGGTATCTATGGCGTGGATGCATCGATGGCGACATTGGGACAGCTTTATGATACGACGATCGATTTTTATGCCCGTGTAAACTTCACATCCCTTGTGGAGATGGTGGATGCGCTGGGCGGTGTGGATGTTTATTCCGAACAGGCGTTCACAACGAGTGAAGATACCGGACTGGTCATGAACGTCGTGCAGGGAGAGAACCATTTCAACGGGCAGCAGGCACTTGCGTTCTCAAGAGAACGTATGAATGTGGACGGCGGTGACTTCCAGAGAGGAAAGAACCAGCAGGCAGTGATCACTGCGATGATCAAAAAGGCAGTTTCCCCTGCGATCCTTGTTGGAGCAAACGGTATTCTGAACAGTGTGAGCGGCAATGTGGATACAAACATGTCTCAGGATCAGATCCAGACATTGATCAAGACACAGTTGAGCGACGGAGGTGCATGGAATATCAAATCCGTTGCGGCAGAGGGAACCGGAGACCAGCAGTATTGCTTCTCTTCACCGGGATCACTTCTGTATGTAACGCAGCCGGATCCGAATTCGGTTGCATCCATTAAGGCAATGATCGATTCCGTAGAGAACGGAGAAGTATTTACGGATTCGGAAGTTGTACAGTAATGATACATGGAGAAACAAATGGAAAAGAAAACAGCAGAAAAAGAAGAAAAAAAGCAAAGAAAGCAGGGAAAGCAGAGTTTAAAAGAAAGGGTTGAGTCATTTCCGCAGTATAAGGTCTTATTGATCGTATTGGATATCATTTTTATCAATCTAAGTTCTTTTTTGGCACTGTGGCTTCGCTTTAATATGAAGATCAGCGATATTGAATTGTGGTATGTAGATTCTATTGTTTCGGCGGCGCTTGTCAACACCGTCGGAACTGTCCTGATCTTTGCAGTCCTGAAATTGTATTCCAGTCTCTGGCGGTTTGCCAGTATCAAAGAACTGGTATATGTGATCGAGGGATGTATCGCATCGATCCTTTTGAATATCTTTTTCTACTTTTTTACTTATAAGCCGATTTTCAGAAGTTACTTTTTGCTTTACGGAGCATCGCTGTTTCTTCTAACCTGTGTGAGCCGGTTTTCATACCGGCTTGTACGGCTTTTATACCGAAGCAATATTCACGGGCGTCATGTCCGGAATACGATGATCATCGGTGCAGGAGAGGCCTGTAATGTGGTCATGAAAGAACTGGAACTGAGCACGGAACTGGATGCGAGGATCTGCTGTGTCATCGACGATGATGTGAAAAAGCAGGGAACTTATATCCACGGTGTGAAAGTCGTAGGCGGAAGAGACAAGATTCTGGAATATGCAGAACGGTATGCGATCAACGAGATCATCGTGGCGATTCCGAGCGCCAGCAAGGTGGAGCAGAGAAAGATCCTTGCGATCTGCCAGCAGGTGCAGGGCTGTGAACTGAAGATCCTCCCGGGTGTGTATCAGTTGGTCAACGGCGAGGTCAGTGTCTCCAAGCTTCGGAATGTGGAGATCGAAGATCTGCTCGGAAGAGATCCGATCCAGATCACGACGGAAAAGATCGGGCGTTATGTATCGGATAAAGTGGTGCTTGTGACCGGAGGCGGCGGAAGTATCGGAAGCGAGCTTTGCCGTCAGATCGCTGCAAACGGCGTGCGCCAGCTGATCATTTTCGATATTTATGAGAATAATGCTTATGATATCCAGCAGGAACTGAAACGGACATATCCGAATCTGGATCTGGTCGTTCTGATCGGTTCGGTGCGCAACGGGCGGAAAGTCAACAGTGTATTTGAAAAATATCGTCCGGACATCGTGTATCATGCGGCGGCGCATAAGCATGTTCCGTTGATGGAAGACAGTCCGAATGAGGCGATCAAAAATAATGTGTTCGGGACTTATAAGGTTGCTTTGGCAGCAGACCGTTATAAGACGAGCAAATTCGTGTTGATCTCTACGGACAAAGCGGTCAATCCGACGAATATCATGGGGGCGTCCAAGCGGATGTGCGAGATGATCATCCAGGTATTTAACAACCGCTCCAAGACCGAATATGTGGCGGTACGTTTTGGAAACGTACTGGGAAGTAACGGAAGTGTGATCCCGTTGTTCCGCAAACAGATCGAGGAGGGCGGTCCGGTCACTGTCACCCATCCGGATATTATCCGGTATTTTATGACGATACCGGAAGCGGTTTCCCTTGTTTTACAGGCGGGAGCAAGCGCAAAGGGCGGAGAGATCTTCGTGCTGGATATGGGAAAACCGGTCAAGATCGCCGACCTTGCGCGCAATATGATCCGATTGTCGGGGCTGAAAGAGGGCGTGGACATCGAGATCAAATATACCGGACTGCGACCGGGAGAGAAGCTTTATGAGGAACTTCTGATGGAAGAAGAGGGACTGAAAGGAACAGAGAACGAGCTGATCCATATCGGACGTCCATTGGAATTTCAAGAAGAAGAATTTTTAAAGGATCTGGAAGAACTGTATCAGGAGGCATATGCCGAGACCGATCAGATGAAACGGATCGTCAAGAAGATCGTGCCGACTTATCATCTGCGCGAGGCAGATATCATCCGGGATCAGAAGATCCAGTCCGGATGGAAAAAAGATTTTCAGGATACAAGGACGAATCTTCCGACCGCTTTTTTGAACAGGGGAGTTGCAGATATGGATGTGGCTCATTACGAAGAACAGATGGGAAAAGAGGAGAATTGATCAATGAACGTGCAGTTTTCACCGCCGGATATTACGGAAGAGGAGATACAAAGTGTCGCGGAAGTGTTACGAAGCGGATGGATCACGACTGGTCCGAAAACAAAGGAATTTGAACGGCGGATCGCAGAGTATTGCAGAACTAGTAAGGCAGTCTGTTTGAATTCGGCGACCGCCTGTCTGGAGATGACGCTCCGTGTGATGGGGATCGGCGAGGGAGACGAGGTGATCACGACCGCATACACTTATACGGCTACATGCAGCTGTATCTGTCATACCGGCGCAACGCCGGTACTTGTCGATACGCTTCCGGGATCGTTCGAGATGGATCCGGAACAGGCGGCGGCGGCAGTGACGGAACGGACAAAAGCGATCATCTGCGTGGATCTTGCGGGGCTCCCGTACAGCTTTTATGACCGGATCTTTCAGATCACGGAAGAAAAGAAAGCGTTGTTTCGTCCTGCCAATGAACGGCAGCGGGCGCTTGGCAGAGTGGTTGTAATGGCAGACGCGGCGCATGCGTTCGGCGCATCTGCAAATGGAATGATGTGCGGACAGATTGCGGATTTCACCTGTTTTTCGTTCCATGCGGTGAAGAATCTGACGACTGCGGAGGGCGGAGCCGTTACCTGGGCAGACCGGGTGGAAAAGTCGGGGATCGACGGGGAAGAACTGTACCGCGAATATATGCTGCTGTCCTTACATGGACAGTCCAAAGACGCACTGGCAAAGACAAAAGCAGGCGCGTGGGAATATGACATTGCGGCGCCGCTTTATAAATGTAATATGACGGATATTATGGCAGCGATCGGTCTTGTGCAGTTGAAGCGTTATCCGGAACTTTTAAAACGCAGACGTGAGATCATTGAAGCGTACGACCGGGCATTTCAAGATTTACCGGTGATGCTCTTAGATCATTATACCGAGCACAGCACATCCAGCGGACATTTATATCTCGTGCGCCTGAACGGAAAAAGCCGGGAAGAATGTAATGAGGTGATTGAAAAACTGGCTGCAAAAGGAATCGCCTCGAATGTGCATTATAAACCGCTTCCCATGCTGACAGCGTATAAAAATCTCGGGTTTCGGATCGAAGACTACCCGAACGCCTATCGTCAGTTTGAGAATGAGATCACACTTCCGCTTCACACAAAACTGACGGATGAAGAAATTGTATATGTAACGGAGGCATTTCGGAATGTATTTTAAGAAATGGAATGAGCTTCCCGAAACGATTCGGCGTGATGCGGTGAGACCGTATTACGAGGCATTGGAAAAACGAAAAGCCGGGATCATAGTCAAACGGTGGATCGATCTGATCCTTGCGCTGGGGTTAAGTCTGGTACTTTCTCCGGTGATGCTGATTCTTGCACTTTGTATCAAATTAGACAGCAGAGGTCCCGTTTTCTTTCGGCAGGAACGGGTTACACGATATGGGAAACTATATCGCATTTTCAAATTTCGGACGATGGTGAACGATGCGGACAAAAAAGGACCGGCGATCACGAAATCCGGAGATGCGCGGATCACACGGATGGGACGGCTTCTCAGAAAATGCAGACTGGACGAATTGCCGCAGCTTTTTAATGTGATCGCCGGAGACATGAGTTTTGTCGGGACAAGACCGGAAGTGAAAAAATATGTAGATGAATATACGGAAGAAATGTATGCGACGCTTCTTCTCCCGGCAGGAATTACTTCGAGGACGAGTATTGCGTACAAAGATGAAGATGAAGTCATGGAATCTTATCTTACGAAGACCGGAAAAAGTGTGGACGAAGTTTATGTCGAATATGTCCTGCCGGAAAAGATGCGCTGGAATCTGCGTTATCTGAAAGAATTCAGCGTGTTCGGAGATTTTAAGATCATGATCGATACCGTGCTTGCCGTATTAAAATGATGTTGGGAGAAAAAAGATGAAGAAAATCGCAGTAATCACAATGGGAGTTCGTCTGAACCAGGAAAAAGGATACACAAGATTCCGCTATATTTGTGAATTTCTTGCAGACGCAGGGTATGAAGTCGATCTGATCACGACGACATTCCAGCATTGGGAGAAAGAACAGAGAGATCTGGAAAAGATCAAAGCGGATGACTATAAATTTGGTTTGAAATTTATTTATGAGCCGGGGTATAAGAAGAATATTGACCTGCAAAGAATACGCAGTCATCGGATCGCAGCGAAAAATCTTACGGCGCTTCTGGAAAAAGAGGGAGACTATGATCTGCTTTATGCGGAGATCCCTCCGAATGATGTGGCGCTTGCCGCCGCACGCTATGCGGAAAAGAAAGGGATTCCGTTTGTCGTGGATGTGAACGACCTCTGGCCGGAGGCCATGCGGATGGTGCTGGATATCCCGGTCGTCAGTTCCGTGCTGTTCTATCCGCTTCAGCGGGACGCGGAGAAAGTGTACGGTCTGACATCCGGTGTGATCGGAACGTCGGATGAATACCGCGATCGCCCATTCTTGCATCAGAAACGGGAGATTCCGAGGGAGACCGTCTATGTGGGCAATGATCTTGCAGATTTTGATGACGGTGCGGAAGAATATATGGCGCAGGTCAACAAAGCGGAAGACGAGTTCTGGGTGACCTATGCCGGAACGATCGGGACAAGCTACGACATCCGTACGATGGTGCTTGCTGCGGGAGAATTGGAAAAACGCGGAAGATCCGATATCCGTTTCAAGATCCTTGGCGGAGGACCTCTGAAAGCAGAACTGGAAGAGCTGGCAAATATGAAACAGATCTATTCCGTGGAGTTTGTCGGTTATGCGCCGTATGGAAAGATGGCGGCTTATCTGAAAAAGTCAGACATCCTTGTCAATTCATTTGTGAAAAAAGCGCCGCAGAGTATCGTGACGAAGATCGGCGATTATCTGGCTGCCGGAAAAGCGATGATCAATACTTGCATGAGTCCGGAATTCCGCGGAAAAGTGGAGAAAGACGGATTTGGCGTCAATATCATTCCGGAAGACGTGATCGTGCTTGCGGATATGATCGAAGATATGTATGAGAATAAAGAGAAACGGCTTGAGATGGGAGTAAAAGCCCGTCAGATCGCGGAGAATGAGTTTGACCGGAAGAAATCTTACCGGAAGATCGAGCGGATGATCGCCGGACTCTTGGAGAAATAAAAGGAGAAATCAGCAATATGACCAGAAAACCTTATTTTAGCATCGTGATGCCTGCTTACGGCGTGGAAGCCTATATCGAACAGGCGATCCGCAGCATTCAGGCGCAGACGGAAAGTGACTGGGAGATCATTGTTGTGGACGACTGTGCGAAAGACCGAAGCGGTGAGATCGCAGACCGGGAAGCCCAAAAAGACGAGCGGATCCGGGTGCTCCATCTGGAAGAAAATGTAGGGCTGAGTAAGGCACGCAATGCAGGAATGAAAGAAGCCTGCGGATCTTACATCTGGTTTATGGATCCGGATGACACCGTGGATAAGGATGTTCTGGAACAGGTGAGGAGGTCTCTGGAAAAAAATCCGGCCGAAGTCGTGATGTTTGGACTGGTAGAAGAGTATTACAACGGAAAAGGCGCGCTTTCTTATACCCATGAGATCTGCCCGGAAGAGAAATTTTGCATGGGCAAAGAAGAGCTGAGAAAAGAAGTACTTTCATTAGAACAGCAGACGTTGTACGGATATACGTGGAATAAGATTTACAGTCTGGATTATATGCGGAAATTAAATTTAAAGTTTGAGACGGTCACATTGATCGAAGATATTGTGTTTAACGTTCAATATTTCATGGATATTGAGCGGCTGAATATTCTCGGGATCGCTCCGTACCATTATGCCAAACGGTTGGAGGAAAATCTGACGAATAAATTCGTGCCGGATTATTTTGCGTTGCACAAACGTCGGATCGAAATGATCTACGATCAGCATGTGTACTGGAATCTTTGTACAAAAGAAGTCAAACAGGTGCTGGGCGGTCTGTATGGACGGTATATCTTGTCCGCACTGGAGAGAAACTGCGACAAAAGGTCGGGGATGGATCATCAGCAGCGATATATGTTCTGCCGCGCATTGTTCTGTCAGGGATTGTTTGAAGATCTGATCCCGGTGGCCAAGGCTGATGAGAGCAGGACGCTTAAGATCGCGCTTCGTCTGTTAAAGTGGAAACGGACGATGCTCTGTCTCTTGATGGGACGGGGGATTTATATTGTCCGGCACGGATTTCCGATTTTATATTCCAAGGTGAAATCCGGCAGATGATCAGGGGAAAATCCGACAGATGATCAGGGGGAGATCAAAGAAAAGGATAAGAGTTATGACAGAACCAAAAATGAAGAAACTGATTTTTTACTTTAAACTATATGACCTACTTTATGTGCTGCTTGCATTCAATGCGTTTGTCAATGAATCGGCGGTGATGGAAATCGCCACGTTGATCCTGGTCCTGTTCGGGGCTGTGACGGCTGTCTGCATGGCGGCACAGTTTCATGTATATCGGAAAATGCCGAATATCTGGATCATCGCGGCTTTTCTGGTCAGTTATCTGATCAGCTCGGGACTGACCCGGCAGTATGGCGTGACAGACAATCTGAAAGAAATGCTCTGGCTTGGCATTTCAATGATCGTGATCTATGGCTCCTCCTACATGTATGAACCGGACGAGATGAAACAGGAATTTCGCATATTGGCGTGGGTGTGGGTGGCATATTGTACGATCGCAAATCTGGTCAGCCTGTCCATGGTCGTATGGGGAAGAGGGTATAAGATCGGATCCGGAGCGACAGCAAAAGTGGTCGGTTTGAAATGGGGAAGACTCTGGGGGATCTACGACGATCCGAACCACGGCGGCACGATCGCGGTCGCTGCGATTCTGCTGACAATTTACCTGATCGTGACTGCAAAAAAAAGATGGCAGAAAGGGATCTGTCTGTTTACGATCGTGATCCAGTTTGTCTATCTTGTATTGTCGGATTCCCGGACCGGGATCGTATCGCTGACGGCAGGTATCTTTTTCTGGGGGCTTTTCCGTCAGTTTCAGAAACAACGAGAGAAAGACTGGGTATTTCGGATCCGAAAGATCGGATTTCCATTGCTCATTGCGATTTTGACGGCGGTTCTGGCATTGGGTGCGGCAGAAGCAGGCGGAGTTGTCTTTGAAAAAATGGACGCCCGGCTTGTGGCGGTCCTGCCGAAAAAAGCGGTCACACCGGAGTACGAAAAAGATACGCGCAAGACGGAACTGGAGAATGACGCGAGCAACGGACGGCTGGACATTTGGAAGAGCGGTCTGGAGATCACAAAGACTTCCCCTGTTTTCGGCGTCAGCTTTCGTAATATGACGGCGTATGCAGAAGAAAATCTTCCGGAGACATATCTGGTTGATAATGCGATCCATGCAAAATATGACTCGATGCACAATTCGGTGTTGGATATCCTTGTCAGTCAGGGAATCGTTGGGATCGTTATTTTTCTGATCCTGGCAGGGAATACACTTTGGATTTTGGCAAAGCAGATCCGGGATGTAAAAGCAGAGGATTGGACGTTTCTATCCGGATGTTTTGCGGTGATCGCGGCGATGGGAGGCGGGAGTCTGTTTATTTCCATGGTGTTTTATCTGAACGGACCTCAGACATATATTTTCTGGCTGTGTTTTGGATATATGATGACGCTGCTCGTGCCGTATAAGGATGAGTCGTGTGAAAAGTCCGATGTTTTGTAGGAGGAGAAGAGGCGGATGACGGAGATACAGAAAAAGAAAATGCTACTTGGATTTATTATGGACGGAACGTCCGGCGGTGTGGACAATTACATTCTGCATTTTCTCGATGCGGTAAAAGAAGAGGGACTGCAGATCGACCTTTTGACCAATGAAGCAGATCCGGAGTTGAAAGAACGTCTGTTGAGAGAATATGGTTCTCATTTATATGAAATTGCAAATCTGCATCATCCGGTCAGACAATTCCAGCAGGTGCGGGAATTGATCCGACGAGAACAGTACGGGATGGTCTATCTGAACATCTCCACTTCTATGGACTGCATTGCGGCTCTGGCAGCCTGGTCGATGCATGTTCCGCGAAGAATGCTGCACAGCCATTCCGGCGGTAACGACTGCGAGAGCGCCGCGAAACGAGCCGTGTTTGACACGTTACAAAAGATCTGCCGGACGTTCCTGTACCGCGCCGGAACAGAATTTTATGCCTGCTCTAAGAAAGCGGGATATTGGATGTATCCGAAAAAAGTGGTGGAATCCGGTAAATTTCATGTGATCTGCAATGCAGTTGATCAGAGACGATTTTCATATCATCCGGAAATCCGGGAAGAGATCCGAAAAGAATTGGGGATCGAAGATGCTTTTGTGATCGGACATGCAGGGAATTTCTGCTATCAAAAAAATCATGAGTTTTTGATCCGGGTTTTTGAAGAGATTTACAGGAAAAATCAAAAAGCAGTGCTCCTTTTGGTCGGTCGGGGAATCCGCATGGAACAGATCCGGCGGCAGATAAAAGAAGCCGGACTGGAAAAGGCAGTTCATTTTCTTGGGTGGAGACCGGATGTGGAGCGGATCTTTCAGGCGATGGACGTATTTGTGCTTCCCTCTCATTTCGAGGGACTTCCGACTGTGGGGGTGGAAGCGCAGTGTACCGGACTTCCCTGCGTATTGAGTGATACGATCACAGCGGAAACGAAAATCACGGAAAATTGTATGTTTCTCCCGGCAAAGGAGGCACCGTCGGAGTGGGCAGACGCGATTTTGCAGATGACAGGAAAAGAGAGAAGTAGCGCCGTATTTTTAAAAGAAGCAAAAAACTATACGCTGGAAGCGCAGAAACAGATGCTGACAGATTTGGTAAAATGAGATGATTGAAAAGGATTTCTGAAAATAATTTCTGAAAATGGAGGTTCTCATGGAAAAACTACTGACGGTTGTCGTGCCGTCTTATAATGTGGAAAAATATCTGGAAGAAACGTTGGAGTCGTTTGTGATCCCGGAGATCATGGATGATCTGGAAGTGCTGATCGTCAATGACGGGTCAAAAGACCGCACACCGGAGATCGGGGCTGCGTATGAGAAGCGTTATCCGCAGACATTCCGTCTGATCTCGAAAGAAAACGGCGGACATGGTTCGACGATCAACCGGGGGATCGAGGAAGCGAAAGGGACGTACTTTAAAGTAGTGGACGGAGATGACTGGGTGGACCGCGGAGGATTCACGGAATTGCTCCATCGCCTGAAAACAAGCGGCGCCGACTACGTTGTGACTGATTATTATAAAGTCAATGATGGAACAAAAGAGAAGAAACTGGAAACATTTCCGTATCTGAAAGCGCATCCGAAGTGCAGATTTGAGGTGGTTGTCGGGAACACCGATATTTTGATGCACGCGCTGGTGATCCGGACGGCGATCCTGAAAGAGAACGGGATCAGGCTGGATGAGCACTGCTTTTATGTGGACAATGAATACATCACATTTCCGGTACCATTTGTGGAGACGGTGGAATATTATGAGATTCCGGTGTATATGTACCGCCTTGCCCAGGCGACACAGAGCGTCAGCATGCAGGGATTCCAGAAACATCTCCCGGATCATGTAAAAGTGACGATGCGGCTTGTACAGTTCGCGGCGAAGTACAGTGAAATGTCAGAGGAAAACAAGGAGACTTCTCCGGCACAGAAAAAAAAGGCGGAATATCTCAACAATCGGGCGGCTGTGATGGTCGGAGATCAGGCGGGGATTTTTGCAAGTTTTCCGGGGGGCAATGAAGAAATTCGCCGCCAGTTCCTCGCATTTGATGCAGAAGTAAAGAAAACAAGTGAAGAAATATACAGGCTTTCCGGAGAAAAAAGCCATATGCTGGCGGCGCTTCGGAAACGGAATTTTAAAGGATACCGTTTTTGGACATGGGTAAGCCGGGTAAGAGCAAAGGTGAGAAAAGTATGAAGACACATTCCGTAAAATTTAACTTTATTATGAATGCGATCCTGACGGTATCGTCGGTATTGTTTCCGCTGATCACATTTCCTTATATCTCCCGTGTGCTTCTCGTGGCGGGCAATGGAAAGGTGGCCTTTGCGACGTCGGTCGTTTCCTATTTTACGATGTTTGCATCGCTTGGACTGCCGACCTACGGCGTGCGCGCCTGTGCAAAAGTGCGGGATGACAAGGAAAAATTGTCCCAGACTGTACAGGAGCTCTTGATCATCAGCGGGATCACTACCGCGATCACGTACATTGTGTTTTTTGTGAGTTTATTTGTGATACCGGAGTTTGCGGCAGAGAGAAAACTGCTGATGGTAACGGCGCTCAGCATTGGTATGACTTCCATCGGTGTACAATGGCTTTATAATGCACTGGAACAGTATTCTTACATCACAACGTGTGCACTTGTGTTTAAAGTGATTGGAATGGCGTTGATGTTCGTTCTGATCCGCAAGCCGGAAGATTATGTGTTGTATGGATTTGTCTATGTGGTCGGAAGTTTCGGCTCTTATGTGATGAACTTCCTGCGTCTGCGCAAATTTGTTTCATTTAAGAAAACAGGAAGTTATAATTTACGGCAGCATATCAAGCCGACACTTCGGTTTTTCCTTTTGTCGGCAGCGACCAGTGTCTATCTGAATCTTGATGTTGTGATGCTGCAGTTTATGAAAGGCGACATCGAGGTCGGATATTACAATGCGGGGATCAAGGTGAAGACCGTACTGGTGACCTGCGTCACATCTCTCGGAACCGTCATGCTCCCGCGTTTGTCCTACTATGTACAGCAGGAAGCGGAAGAGGCATTCCGGAAACTGGTGGCAAAGGCATTAAGCTTTGTGCTGATCGTGGCGACGGCGGTTTCTATTTATTTTACACTGTATGCAAAAGAATCCATCCTGCTTCTGGCGGGAAAAGACTTCCTGCCGGCTGTCGGACCGATGGTGATCCTGATGCCGACGGTACTTTTGATCGGATTGTCAAATATTACCGGCATCCAGATCCTGACGCCGCGGGGAGAGGAGATCAAAGTTGTGTATTCGGTGACGGCGGGAGCAGTACTGGACTTTGTGTTCAATCTGATCCTGATCCCGAAATTCGGTGCGGACGGCGCGGCATTTTCTACCTTGATGGCAGAGGTGCTTGTGCTGGCGATCCAGGGATTTGGTCTGCGGAAAGAACTGAAAGGGATCGTAAAAGAGATCCAGGTATGGAAGATCATCCTTGGACTTGCCGGGGCGACGGCAGCAGGATATTTTGCCGGAGCGCTTACCAATCTTGGCATTTTCTTTACATTATGTGTGTCGGCCCTTTTCTTTTTCGGCACATATGGTATAATTTTACTGATGTTGCGGGAAACATTCGTAACAAGTACATTGGAGTCGTGTCTGAGGCTCGTGAAGAAGAGAGGGTAAATCATGTACCAAAAAGAGAAAAATCCTTGGCTGAAACACTTGGATTTTATGCTGTTGGATGTAGTCTGTTTACAGCTTGCTTATGTCATGTCTTATATCATCCGGTATGGAATGTATATTCCATATACGGATAAAAATTATAGAAATCTCGGGATCATCATCATGCTTGTGCAGATCTGTCTGACATTCTTTCTGGAGAATTATAAAGACATTTTGCGCAGAAGCCCGTTTGAAGAAATGAAAATGACGGCAGTTTTTGTGACATCGGAAGTGCTGGCAGTTTTTTGCTATCTGTTTGTGACCCAGACTTCCCGCATTTTTTCAAGAGCCGTTTTATTACAGTTCTGGGTGCTTGGGATCGTAGTGATCTACTTTGCGCGGCTTATGAGAAAACGTACGATCCACAGAAAAATGGAAGACCATCGCTATCTGCAGTCGATGATACTGATCACTCCGGAGAAGTATGCACAGGAGATGATCTCCGGTCTGACGGCAGAAAGATATTCCGGATATTATGTAAAGGGGATCATCCTGCCGGATCAGGAGAGCAAAGAAAAGACGATCTGCGATATTCCTGTCGTAGCAGATCAGGGATCGATGTTCGACTATCTGAGGGAGAACGTTGTGGACGAGGTATTTTTATACTTTCCGGATGCGTCTGCCATGCGCGAGCAAATCGTGGAAGCGTGCAATGAGATGGGAATCACCTGCCATCTGCGGATCGGGGAGCGGAAAAAGAGCTCCCACCGCGCGATCATTGAGAATGTCGGAGATTATATGGTGATCACATCCAGTATCAGTTTCGCGGATCCGAGACAGCTGATGCTCAAACGGGGAATGGATATTTTAGGCGGTATCGTCGGGATCATCCTGACAGCGCTGATCACGGTGATCTTTGCGCCGATCATTTATATCCAGAGCCCGGGACCGATCTTCTTTTCCCAGGAACGGGTAGGAAGAAACGGACGAAAATTTAAGATTTATAAGTTCCGTTCCATGTATCCGGATGCGGAGGAACGGAAAAAAGAACTGATGGCGCAGAATAAGATGCAGGGGCTGATGTTCAAGATGGACAACGACCCCCGGATCATTCCGATTGGGCATTTTATGCGGAAAACTTCTCTCGATGAATTTCCGCAGTTCTTCAATGTGCTGAAAGGGGACATGAGTCTGGTCGGAACGAGACCGCCGACAGTCGATGAATATGAACAGTATGAACAGCACCACAAAGCGCGTCTTGCCGCCAAACCGGGACTGACCGGTATGTGGCAGGTGAGCGGACGCAGCGACATCGTGGATTTTGAAGAAGTTGTGGAGCTGGATAAAAAATATATTACGGGATGGAACATCGGATTGGATTTCAAGATCTTGTTCCAGACGGTTAAAATCGTAATCACAGGGAAAGGATCGGTATAATCTATGGGAGGAACGACGGAGATCTTTGGATACCGGATATCAAAAGAAAAGATCAAAAGCATTGCAGATTTTCTTTATCTGACGGTATTCGCACTTCTTCTTGGCTATTATTTTCTGGTGACGACAACGTTTCCGATCGAATGGAGAGAGAACTTTCCGGCATATCTGCGTGTGCTTTTGATCGTAGTGATCCTGATCAAGCTGACTTATGTGGAAATCTATGATCTGAAAGAAGTTTTGTTTGCGGCGCTTATCAGTCTGTGTTTTCTGGCAGTCTGGATCCGTACGTCGGATCCCCTTGTATTAAATACGTTATTGCTGATCCTCGGTAGCAAAGGAACTTCGTTTGAGAAGATATTGAAAGTCTATGTGGCAGTGACAGCCGGACTTCTGGCGATCACGATGGCAGCGGCGCTTTTGGGATTCACAGAAAATCTGGTGTATATCCAGGAGGGAAGAAGTCCGCGTATTGCGTTCGGAATCTGTTATCCGACGGATTTTTCCGCCCATGTGCTTTATAGTCTGCTTGCCTATGGGTATCTGCGCAGAGAGCGTATTCACTATGTGGAGCTTGCGCTGATGGCAGGCGCAGGCGTATTTGTCTATGTGTTCTGTGATGCCCGGGTGAACACAGTCTGCATCCTCGTTGCGACAGGGACGTTTCTGTACAATAAGATCCGGCACAAAAGAGCCGAAAAGCAGGGAAAGATATATGTGATGAACCGGATCTGGTCGTGGCTTCTGGCGATGTCCACGGTGATCTGCGCGTTGTTTATGACGTTGATGACGGTTTTCTATTCTTCCGAAAATCCGTTGACGGCATTTCTGAACCGTTTGATCAATTTCCGGCTTTCTTACGGAAAAAAGGGTGTGGATCTGTTTGGATTTTCATTGTTGGGTCAGTATATCCCGATGATCGGAAACGGGGGATCCGTAAAAGAATCGGAAATGTATTTCTTTCTGGATTGTTCTTATATGAATCTGGCGCTGCAGTTTGGAATTGTCCTGCTTGGCATTATTTTGATCATCTGCAGTGTGATCGGTTTTTCCGCGATCCAAAAGAAAAACTGGGTACTGCTCTGGATCCTTGCGGTTGTGGCGGTGCAGTGTATGATCGAGCATCATATGATGGATATTTCTTATAATCCGTTTTTGTGGGCGGTCTTTGCAGATATGACGGTGAAAGCAGGAAAAAGATTGGATTGGAAAAAGAAAAGGAAACAGACAGTATGAAAAAAATCGGAAAATTCTTGAAAGAAAATCCGGTCGTATGCGGTGTGGCAGGATCTTTTCTTGTTGTTGGGATCATGGCGGCATATCAGTTCGTGGAATCGCATACGACCGTGGATCCGAAATATATCACGCAGGAACTTGCACAGGCTGAGACACAGGCTGTGATAAATGATCCGAAAGTTGTGGCGGGTTATCTTGTGGAAGCTGTGAAAGAGCAGGATCTGGATAAGGCATTGCGGGGAATGGCGATTGATGAGAGTATTTTGAATATATCTCTTGCGAATTTGATCAATGAGGCAGGAGAATTCTATACGGAAATGGAAATCGCTCCGTCCGGAAGTTACAGTAATTATAATGAACTGGCAGCGGCAGAGCTTGCTGGGGAGTATACGGCGAATCTGGAAAATCTGACGGCGCAGTTGAAAGAAGCGGGAGAATTTCAGGTGGAAGAAATCTGTTATGTCGATCCGAAACAACAACTGGAACCGGAGAAATTAAGCGGCAATAGTAAGATACTGGAAAATTGGGGCGGCGACTGCCTAACAGAGTTGATGGTATGGATTTCCTGTGAGGAAGAGGACTATCTGCTCGGACTTACGATGGCGCATTATGGAGATTCATGGAAAGTCCTGACACTTGGATCTGCATTGACGGACACGACGGCAGAAGCTCCGATGCGGAAAACGACAGAGGAAGAATTCGCGGCGCTGAAAGGTACGATGAAAGAAAAAAATTATAAAAAACAGTTGCAGAAGAAAAATCTGGACAGCACATTATTTGAGGATACAGGACTGACGGATGAGGACATCGAGGAAATGCGTCTTCCGGCAAACTATTTTGTCTTGAATCCATTGAGAGAAGATACAGCAGAATCAACGATTGAAGCATTTGTGAGGAGTATTCAGAAAGTAGATATGGGACGTGCGCTTGCGTATTGCATGGATGAAAGCCCGGAAGAATTAGAACATACGAATGTAGAAGTTCTTCAGAAACAGGAAGAAATCGCGGAGATGGTAAAGCGATTTTGTTACGGCTTTTTAGGAGATGATTACAATGAGGAGGAAGCTTCTTTGCAGATCATTGGAAAATCCGGCAGGAAGATCGTGCAGGAATTAGATCCGAAGTATTTTATGTATTTTGATCTGACGGAATCTGTGCTGCTCCAGGATGATGGAAAAGAGCAGCAGTATGCGGTATTGTTCTGGTATGCGGGAGAAACGTATGTGGTCGGCATGACTCTGGAAGAGGGCGGCGGAGGATGGTATATCCGGTCACTGTCATCGGAAGATCTGGGAACAGAGCCAGGGGAAATACGACTGGTATCGGAAGAAAAGCTGAAAGAACTGGAAAAAAGGGAGATTGAAAAATAATTATGAAAGTATGTTTGGTTGGTTCATCGGGCGGACATCTGACCCATTTGTATATGCTGAAGCCGTTCTGGCAGGATAAGGAACGGTTCTGGGTGACGTTTAATAAGGAGGATGCGAACAGCATTCTGGAGGGAGAGCAGGTTTATCATTGCTATTACCCGACGAACCGGAGCCTGAAAGCATTGTTGATCAATACAAGACTTGCCTGGAAAGTATTGAGAAAAGAACGCCCGGACGTAATTGTCTCCTCCGGGGCGGCGGTCGCAGTTCCGTTTTTTTATCTCGGAAAATTGTTTGGGATGAAGACAATCTATATCGAAGTGTTTGACCGGATCGATAAACCGACCATGACAGGCAAAATGGTATATCCGGTGACCGACCGTTTCATCGTGCAGTGGGAAGAGATGAAACAGGTGTACAAAAAAGCGATCAATTTGGGAAGTATTTTCTAAGGGGAGACTGATATGATATTTGTGACAGTAGGAACACATGAACAGCCGTTTGACCGGCTGCTTACGGAAATCGACCGATTAAAAGAAAACGGGACCATTCAGGAACCGGTCATGATACAATCCGGCTTTTCTACATATGAGCCAAAGTATTGTGAATGGAAAAAACTGATCCCTTATGCGGAGATGATAAAAAATGTCAAGGAAGCGCGGATCGTGATCACGCATGGCGGACCGGCAAGCTTTATGATGGCGCTTCAGGAAGAAAAGATTCCGATCGTTGTTCCGCGCCGCGCAGAATTTGACGAGCATGTCAATGATCATCAGGCGGAGTTTGCGGCGGCAGTGGCGAAACGGTACGGAAATATCATCCCGGTCATGGACATTGCGGAGTTAGAAACGATCGTTTCCGATTATGATCAGATCGTATCGAAAATGTCATCGAAAGTGACCAGTAATAATGCAAAATTCAATGAAGCATTTGAAAAGATTGTAGAGGAAGTAGTGAAATGAAACTATTATGGATCACAACGGTTGAGATCAATTACAATGGAATTTCAGACTGTATGTATCAATATTTGCAGGCGATGGATAAAAGTGGGATGGAGATTGATATTCTTGCGGTAAAACCATCCAATCCGGAATATGAAAAGCGTTTTCTCGATCTTGGATGCCGGGTATTTCATTTGGACTGCCGGAATTCCAATCCGCCGCTTTATACGATCCGGCTTGCAAAACTGATACGGAAGCAGCAGTATGATCTCGTGCATGTTCACGGCAACAGTGCGACAATGACGTTTGACCTTCTCGGTGCGAAACTGGGGGGATGTAACGTGCGGATCGCGCACAGCCACAATACAAGCTGCACCCATGTGACAGAGGACAAGATACTGCGCCCTCTGTTTTATCATCTTGTGACGGAACGTTATGCCTGTGGAAAAGCGGCTGGCGAGTGGCTTTACAAAGAGCGCCCGTTTTCGGTGATCCCGAATGGGCGGGATTTAAAACGGCTGACATATTTACCGGAGATCCGGGAGCGGTTCCGCAGACAGTGGAAGATGGAAGACGCTTTTGTGATCGGTCATGTGGGCAGCTTTAATGAAGTGAAAAATCAGGAATTTGTTGTGGAAGTATTTCAAAAATTTTCCGAAAAAAATCCGAAAGCACGCCTTGTGCTGATGGGAGACGGAGAGCGGATGGACGCTGTAAAAGCACAGTGTCAGGAACTTCACATTGCGGATCGGGTATTGTTTCTCGGGAATGTACCGAACGTGGCGGAACTTTTAAATACAATGGATCTGATGCTGCTTCCAAGCAGACATGAGGGACTTCCGCTTGTCGTGATGGAATGGCAGGCATCCGGACTGCCGAGTGTGCTGTCTGATGTGATCACGAGAGAGTGTAAACTGTGCGACCTGGTACAGTATCTGCCGTTGGAGGCAGGAGCAGAAGAATGGGCCAAAGCGATTGCAGATATGCCGATCCCGGATCGGGAAAAAGCTTGCAGGATGGGACAGACGGCATTAAAAGCAGCAGGATATAATCTGGAGGAAAATGCGGCGCATTTAAAAGAAATGTATCAAGACCTGATCCGGTCTTAAAAAACAGAAAACACAACGTGTATGCTGGATGTGAAAGAAATGGGAGAGGATACAAAGGATGGCAAATGAACTGACAAGACAGCTTCAATTGACAGAGCTGGAGATCTTAATAGAGTTGGATCGTGTGTGCAAAGAAGAAAATCTGACTTATTTTCTGGAGGGGGGGACGCTGCTCGGCGCGCTTCGGCACGGTGGTTTTATTCCGTGGGATGACGATATCGACGTGCTGATGCCAAGAGAAGATTATAATCGATTGATCGACGTATTCCGCGAGGGAAAATTAAAAGGGTATCATCTGCAGTGTATCGAGACCGATCCCGGATATTGGAACTTCTTTGCGAAACTTCGGAAAAACGGAACGACATTTATCACAAAGGAAGAAAGGTATGTGAAGAGTCATCAGGGCGTTTTTATTGATATTTTCCCGATGGAGGGGATCGAACGGGAACACGCAGAGGGGATCAGGAAATGCGACTTCTGGCATCCATTGCTGCGGTCGGTTTTGCTTCGCCGGGTCCATATGACCGTGCAGGGTGGAAGCGGGAAAAAAGAGATCGTATTGAAAATGCTGAATGGACTGCTGGCGCCATTTTCGAACACTGCGCTTCAGCATTTCGGGACCCGTTTTTTGAAATCCAAACCGAAACAGGCGGCAGACGCTTATTACCGCGCGCCGATCACACGGGGAGACAAAGAAATGAACAGGGTATGGCCGTTTGAAAAGGTCTATCCGGCGGAAACATTGAAGTTTGAAGACCACGATTTTCCGGTGTTCCATGATTACCGCTGGTATTTGGAGCAGCTTTACGGCAATACTTATATGGAACTTCCGCCGGAAGAAGATCGTGTGACGCATGAGCCGTGGAAAATCGAATTGTAGAATTGTAATGGAAGGAAATAATAAAAAATCATGGTATCGATCATTATGTCAACCTACAATGGAGCAACCTATCTGGAAGAACAATTGGACTCGATCCGGTTGCAGACCCGTCAGGCGGATGAGGTTGTGATCAGCGATGATTGTTCCAAAGATCAGACGGTTGAGGCAGTCAAAGCGTATATTCAGAAATATGATTTGAAAAACTGGAGTATATACCGCAATGAGACAAACTGCGGATGGGAAAAAAATTTCATGCAGGGGATCGAAAAGACAAGGGGAGACCTTCTCTTTTTTGCGGATCAGGATGATATTTGGGAAGCGGAAAAATTAGAAAAAATGTGTGCAGTCATGGAACAGCACCCGGAGATCTCGGTTCTGGCTTCGGACTATACGCCATTTTATATGGACGCGGCGGTGGACAAGGCAAGAAATGAGGAAAAAATGCAAAGCGACGGTACGCTGGAACAATATCCGTTTGATACCGGTTTTTTATATGTACACAGACCGGGGTGCGTATATTGTACCCGGAGATCATTTGCGGAAAAGATCAAATTGTATTGGTTTGAAAAATACCCGCATGATGCATTGTTCTGGCGGTATGCCAATCTGACCGGCGGACTCTATTTGTATCATGAACCGTTGATCCGGTTCCGGCGGCATGCCAACAATGCCTCATCCGTGGCAACGACCGGGCTTGAAAAGAAGACGGCGGATGCTGTTTATTATGTGGAAGTGCTGAAAAAACTGGAGCAGTTTATAAAAGAGCAGAATATCATTCTTTCGGATCGGCAAAAAAGGATCATCGGGAAAGTGATCCGGTACAGCAGATACAGACTGCGTTTTTTGAAAGATCATAGTCTGTTATGCGGTATCCGGCTGATACGATATTTAGATTGTTATTATGCACCGAAGACATGGATTTCCGATTGGATCATTGTATTATTCAAAAAGGAAATGAAACGTTAAGACAGAGAGGGAAAACGAATGGAAAACAGACAGGAAGAGCCACGCTTCAGCGTGATCATTGTGACGTGCAACCGACTTGCGTTGTTGAAAGAGTGTGTTGCGCATGCATCGAATCAGGAGAAAATGCCGGAAAAAATCATCATCATCAATAATGCAAGTACGGACGGCACGCTTGAATATCTGCAGGAAGAGCAGTTTCAAAGCCCATTGTATCATATTGTAAATGAATCCGAAAACCTCGGCGGGGCAGGCGGTTTCTCCCGCGGCGTCGAAACAGCGCTTGCTGAAAAAGGAGACTGGTTTTTGTTGATCGACGACGATGCGATGATCGCGTCGGATTTCCTAAGCAGTATCGCAGAGGCGGTCAAAAGTCATCCGGAATGCGGCGCGTTTACCGGAGTGGTGGAGACAGAGGGACAGATCGACACACTTCATCGCCGGAGAAGAAAAAAAGCGGGAAGCGTACAGATGGTAAATATTCCGGAAGAAGCGTACAAAAGAGAGGAATTTGAACTGGACGCCGCGTCGTTCTGCGGATTGGTTGTTGGAAGAAAGATCGTGGAGAAGATCGGTCTTCCGGAGAAAGAGTTTTTTATCTGGAATGACGATCTGGAATATTCGCTTCGTATCCGGATGCACACAGAAATCCGAAATATCAACCGTGCCCGGCTGAATCATAAGACAAATTTATACAGCCAGAGAAGCAGTAAACGGTATCTCTGGAAAGATTATTATGGATTCCGGAATTATTTTTACACATGCAGGAAGTATGGAAATAAAACGGACTGTATCATGAGCTTTGCGATCCCAAGACTGCGGCTGATCTACTGGAGAATGCAGCATATCATCAGCAGAAAAGATTATGTGTACAATCTGGAAATGCTGAATCGCTGCCGGAAAGACGCGAAACAGGGAAAACTGGGGATTGTGAAAGAATATTTTCCGGGATAGAGGTGAAGCGGATGAAATATCATTTGAAAGAATCTAAAATGGTGGAAGTGATCGCATATCTGTATATTATGCTTCCTTTTCTGATATTTGCAGTCGGCTGGATGGGAAAACGGTTCTGGATACCGATTTTGTTCGTACTTATTTTTAGCTTTTATAAAATATGTAAAGAAATGGAGAAAAGCTGGATTCCCGAGTTGCACAAAGAAAATCTGTTAAAGATTGTCTTTATCATCACGGTCATCGGAGTCTGGGGCTATTATTCAGGGATCGGACGGCTTGTATTTCAAAATACAGACCATAGTGCAAGAAACGCCATTTTTGATATTTTAGTTCAGTATGATTGGCCTGTGATCAATTATGATGTCAATCTGGACATCATGCCAAAAGGAACGACAGCGACAAGTCTTGTATACTATATTGGTTTTTGGCTTCCGGCAGCGGTAGTCGGAAAAATCTTCGGTCTGGAAGCGGGATATGGTTTTCAGATTTTTTGGGCAATCTTAGGAATCACACTTGTGTATTATCTGCTGTGTGAACGATATAAAAAACTGTTGATGTGGCCTTTGCTGATACTTATATTTTTCAGCGGACTGGACGTGATCGGATATTGTCTGAGCACCGGGACATTACAGGCGTGGGTTGGGGATGCGCATCTTGAGTGGTGGGTTGGACAACCTTATCAATATTCCAGTATGACAACACAGCTTTTCTGGGTGTTCAATCAGGCGATTCCGGCATGGCTCTGCACAATGTTGGCATGGAAGCAGAAAAATAACCGATCGATCGTAGTGATACTGGCATGTTGTATGCTGCCGAGTACATTTGGATTTGTAGGACTTCTCTTTCTTGTATGTTTTTGGATGTTTACAAGAAGATATGAAAATGTTCAGGGAAAAACAAAAAAAGAACGATTCGTTTCTTATACAAAAAGCTGGATCAAAGATACATTTACCGTACAGAATATATTGGGAGGCGGTGTGATCGGGATTTTCTCATTTTTATATTTGTCCATTAACTTATCCGGAAATACAGTGATGGAAAAACAATCTCTTGGAGCTGCCTATACCGATCATCCGTTAAAATATTTTATGTTTATTTTGTTGGAAGTAGGCGTATATTTCCTGATACTTTATAATTATCAAAAAAAGAATGCATTATATTACTACATTTTAATTAATTTATTATTGATTCCATTTATTAAGATTGGAGTGGCAAGCGACTTTTGTATGCGGGCATCGATCCCGGCTTTGTTGATTCTGATGGTATTCGTGATGGATACGTTGATCGAAGCAAATAAAAAGAAAGATCGGATGATCGTGGGGATGCTTGTTCTTACACTTTTGATAGGGAGTATGACACCAATCCATGAAATTGGAAGAACATTTCGGGAGACGATTGAGCGTTTGTATACGGAAGAACCGGTATATGAGCCCTCGTCAGATCTGAAAGATATATTTAATGGCAGAAATTTTTCAGGACCGACAGATCATTCATTTTTCTTTAAATATATTGCAAAGTGACAGAATTTAATGAGTTTCGCATTTCAAGGACATAACAAAAAACGAAAAGTATGGAAAATTGAATCTTTAGTAGAAAAAAATGTAGAAACATGTTATAATGTGTAAGATTTAAGCACAGATGAGGAATAACATAATACAAAAATCCTTAAGTTTCCAACTTGAGGAATAAAAACACATGCTTGAATTTATATAAACGGAAAGGGAATATGCATATTGAAAGAGGAGAGTTTATCAACTTCACAAAAAGAGAATAAGGTAAAAAAGATTTTATCTTCCCCTATGTTTTTAGCTGTTGGGATAAATCTTATCTTCTTCCTGTTGATTGTTTTTTTCTGTGATATGAAGTATGAGGTATCGGATGATTTTATCATGGCTTCGATTATGTCCGGAGCATACGGTGATGCACCGAACCCTCAAATGATTTTTGTAAATGTGATCATTGGATATTTGCTGCTTCCTTTATATTATCTTTTCCCTCAAATCAGTTGGTATTTCGTGGCAGAGGTTTTTCTGATTTTTGTATCATCGACAACAGTGACATATGTATTGTTTGAAAAATTGGAAAAAGAAAAGGCGCTTATGCTTTCTGTTTTACTGATTTTGTTTTTTTCAAATGATGCATATATTCTTGTGCAGTTTACAAAGACCGCCATGTTTGCAGTTATGGCTGGGGCAATGCTGTTTTTATGGGCATTGTTTGAAAAAAAGAGTATCTGGAAAATGATATTTGGAGGACTTCTTTGTCTCATAGGAACGATGGTTCGATTTTCGACGATCTATCTTGCAGGGGGATTTATTCTCTTTATCTTAGGATATGAATTTTGGAAGTTGTATGTCAGAAAAGATAGTTTGGCAAAAGGATGGAAATATCCACTCCTTACGATCGTATTGTCCGGTTGTTTGGTGATCGGAGCAGCATATGGATGTAAATGGATCGATTGGTATACCTATAACAATGATGAGGCATATGGATTTTTTACCGCATATAACAGTGCTCGCGCAGATGTTGTGGATGCGAGTAATTATGGATATGAAGCATATGCGGAGGATTTGAAGAGCGTAGGAATATCCGAGAATGACTATTACATGATGCGCAATTGGACGCTTGCAGACAATGACTTCTTTACCATTGAGAAATTACAACAGACAGCAGATGCGATTTCTACTTATCAAGAACAACAAGATATGACATTTGATGTGATCATGGGACGGCTGCGGGAACGGAATTATCCGGGAATGCCCGTATTTTTTGCATGTGCATTATTTCTGATACTTGGGATTTTTTTCAACAACAGAAAATGGTGGATGACTCTGGGAAGTATTGTCATAGGTATTGGATTGTTTGTGTATTTTTGCTTTGCGGAACGGCATGTATACCGGGTGGAGTATTCCATATTTTTAGGAATATTTTTGTGTGGACTTTATTTTTGGGATTCAGGAGAGAAAACAAAACCTCTTTTTGCAGAAGAACGAACCGGTATGCGGTTATGTATGATCTTGTCCGGGCTTTGCATAGCTGCTCATATTGTCCTTTATATTCCGGATCAAAGCTATCGGGAAGTGACATCTGAGGAGCGGATCGCATATATAGATGATACATTTTATGATTCCGGGAATTATGATGCAGCAAAATATCGGAAAGTAGTAAATAAAGGACGACCCCAAAACGGACTTTTGGGTGAAATAGAGAATCATCAGGAAAATTATTATTTTTTGGATTTTGCAACAACGATACAGACACTTTATTTTGAGTGGTCCCCGTGGAAAGCGCTTCCGGTGGGATATCATGATAATTTTGGATATATGGGAGGGGTTACGACGAACTTTCCGGATATTGTCCAAAGTTTGAAAGAAAAAAATATAGAAAATCCGCTTCAGTCACTTGTGAAGGAAAATATATATCTTGTTGATAATTATGCGCCTGAGGTGAAATTGAATTATCTAAGAGAACATTATTACCCGGAAGCTCGCGCCGAAGTGTACAAAGAAGTGGATGGATATACTATTTGGAAATTTTATGAAAAATAGTTAGAAAAAATGCAGATGAGGAAAGGGAGAAAACGAAATGATTAGTTTTAATGTGCCTCCGGTAGCAGGAAAAGAGTTGATTTATCTGGAAGAGGCGATCCGTTCTAAAAAAATATGCGGAGATGGGGCATTTACGAAACGGTGTTCCAGATGGTTGGAAGAACAGACGGGAAGTGAGAGAGTTCTTTTGACGACATCATGTACTCATGCGACAGAGTTAGCAGCAATTCTGACATATATAAAACCGGGAGATGAAGTGATCATGCCGTCATATACATTTGTATCCACAGCCGACGCATTTGTGCTTCGCGGGGCAAAGGCGGTTTTTGTTGACATCCGTCCGGATACGATGAATATAGATGAAACCCTGATTGAAGATGCGATCACAGAGAAAACCAGAGCAATCGTTCCGGTACATTATGCAGGTGTTTCCTGTGAGATGGATACGATCTGTGATATTGCAAAGCGGCATAATCTGTATGTGATCGAAGATGCTGCTCAGGGCGTGATGGCGACCTATAAAAGTCGTCCGCTTGGCACGATCGGCGATTATGGATGCTATAGTTTTCATGAGACGAAAAATCTCAGCATGGGAGAGGGCGGCGCCTTACTGATCAAAGACAAAGCAAATATTCTTCGGGCAGAAATTGTTCGTGAAAAAGGAACGAACAGAAGTCAGTTTTTCCGTGGTGAGATTGATAAGTACACATGGATGGATGCCGGATCTTCTTATCTTCCAAGTGAATTGAATGCGGCTTATTTGTGGGCACAGTTAGAAGATGCACAAAAAATATACGATGATCGTATGCGGAGTTGGAACTTGTATTATGAACAATTAAAACCTTTGGCAGATGAGGGGCGGATTGAGCTTCCTGTTATTCCGGAGGGATGCGTACATAATGCTCATATGTTCTATATTAAGACAAGAGATTTGAAAGAAAGAACAGATCTGATCTTCTATTTAAAAGGAAAACAGATCAATAGTGTATTTCATTATATTCCGCTGCACAGTTCTCCGGCTGGAAAAAGACTTGGGGTATTTCATGGAGAAGATAAATATACAACGCGGGAAAGCGAGAGATTGCTGAGACTTCCGATGTACTATGGATTAGGGAAAGAAAATATAGAATGTGTGACAGAAAGTATTAAAAATTTTTATAAGGGATTGTAAAAAATAGGAATGATAAATCACGATAAAGAGATGGAAGGAGTAGATAAACGTGTCGACAATTATGGTGATTGCAGGCGGAGATTGGCAGATTGAATTAATAAAAAAAGCAAAAAGTATGGGGCACTATGTTATCTGTTCTAATCTTTATAAAGATTCTAAAGGGTTTAAGTATGCTGATCTAGGGGAAGTAGCGGATGTTTTAGACAAACAGAAAAATCTTGAGATTGCGAAAAAACATTCTCCCGATGCAGTGATTTCAGATCAAAGTGATATTGCAGTACCAACGGTAGCATTTTTAAATGAACAGTTGAATTTAAGAGGAATTGGAACGAAGAAAGCAGATTTATTTACGGATAAATCGCTTCAAAGAAAGTTTTGTAAAGAAAATGATATTTGTGTTCCGGATTTTAAGCTATGTGAAAGCATAGATGATGCTGTTGTTATGCTTGAAAAATACAAAAAAATCATTATAAAACCAATCGACAGTCAATCGAGTAGAGGGGTATATACCATTACCTCGAGAAAACAATTAGAAGAAAAATATAAAGATACGATAGGATGGTCTAATCGTAGGAAAGTATTTCTTGCAGAAGAATATGTTGATGGAGCAGAATTTACAATTGATGGATTGGTTATAAACAGTCATCATTATCCGTTATGTATTTCGGTAAAAGAGATGTATCCGGAAAATCCTAATATTTCTATGATGCAATCCTATTCCTATACATCAGATAAGTATGATTATGATTTGTTGCGAAAAGCAAATAGAGAATTGATAGAGGCAATGGGATTGCCTATGGGACTTACACACTGTGAATATAAGTTTTATAAAGGAAAGTTTTATTTGATTGAGGCAGGAGCGCGCGGTGGTGGAAGTAATTTGTCAGGAAAAATAGTTCCATTTATGTCGGGAATAGATAATTACGAATATTTGATAAAAGAGGCATTAGGCGAACCTGTAGATGAAGAGTTTGTAAAAAATAAAGAGTTTTCTAAAAAACGATATGTAATCATGAGGTTTTTTGATTTTGGAGAGGGAACGGTAGAACATATAGAGGGAATCGAGTTTCTAAAAAATCATCCAATGCTTATCGACTATCAATTAGAGATCAAGGCTGGTGACGAATTAAAGGAACCAGCATATGGGAGACTTCGTCCTGGACATTTTATTATTGGTGGAGATGACAAGGAAAAAGTTATTGAAGAGATGGAAAAAATATTGCAGAAAATAAAGGTGGTATTCAAGTGATAAGCAGTGAGGCACAAAGAGAAAAAATAAGTTTTGTAATTCCTTGTTACAATTCAACAAATACAATAGGAAGAGTCGTTCAGGAAATAAAAGAAGTCATGAATAACTCAATGAATAAATATGACTATGAGATTATATTAGTGAATGACGGATCTCCGGATGGAACTACATATGATGCAATCCTTGAACTTGTAAAGACGGAAAAATATATCAAAGGAGTTAATCTGGCAAGAAATTTCGGACAGCCCTCTGCAGTTATGGCAGCTTTGAATCAAGCAACAGGTGACTATGTGGTTTGCGGAGATGATGATGGACAGACACCGTTTAATGAACTTGATAAATTGTTTCAAAAGATTGAAGAGGGTTACGATCTGGTTGAAGCAAAATATGCAGTGAGAGAAAAGCGTTCACTATTTAGAAAGCTAGGTACTGTTTTAAATGAAAGTATGGCCACATGGCTTATTGCGAAGCCACATGGACTCGAATTGACAACATATTGGGTCACAAGACGTTTTGTTGTAGATCAAATGATCAGCTATCCTAACTCATTTCCCTATTTAGGAGGATTGATGTTGAGAGCCACACAAAATGCTTGTAATGTGAATGTAACACATAGAGAGCGGCTATCAGGAAAATCGGGATATAGTTTAAAGAAAATGATTGAACTATGGTTAAATGGTTTTACCTCTTTTTCCATAAAACCTCTACGTATAGCCACATGGGTTGGAATTATTATCGCTGCCGGCGGATTTCTTTATGGATTGGCGATTATAATTATGAAGCTTGCAGGAGCAGCAGTAAATGCAGGATATAGTTCCATAATGGCGGTGAATTTGTTCATGTTTGGAGTTCTTTTGTGCTTTATGGGATTGATTGGTGAATATGTAGGGCGAATATATATATCCTTAAATAATGCACCGCAATTTGTAATAAAAGACTATCAAGAATCAGATGAAATGTAGGTGGTATTGTATGAGATACGAACGGAAGAGCGAGTATGGAGGATATTTACCGCTTGAGTTAAATTCTGGAACTGAAATGTTCGAAAGGTATAGTAAGTATTTAAAAAGATTTAATTCGGTCAAGGCATCTTTTCAATATATTATCGAACAAGAAAAACCGTTAAAAATAATGATCCCATATTATTACTGTCCGTCGACGACAGAGGCTTTAAAGCAGAGTGGAGTGGATATTTCATTTTATCATATATCCAGTGATTTATGTCCGGAAAAAATTCCTGATGAGAAAGAAAATTTAATATTGCTGGTAGATTATTTCGGGGTAAAGACAGAGGACATTTCCAGAATTGCAAAACAATATGAAAAAGCAGCGGTGATTATTGATTATGCACATTCCTTTTTTGCTGAGCCAATATTTCAAAAGAATATATATAATGTATATTCCGCGAGAAAATTTTTTGGAGTACCGGATGGATCTTATGTAGTAGCTGAGGGTATTTCAATATCGACACCAGAATTAGCAAATTCTTGTGCGTATGCCGGATATTTATTGAAAGCATATGAATGTGGAGTAAATGCAGCGTACCATGAAAAAAAAGCAGCAGATCAAATTATTGCAGAACAATATACAGGCATGTCCAAACTAACAGTTGGTTTACTAAAAAATGTGGATTATGAAAATGTAAAGAATAGAAGAATAAAAAATTATAGAGTTTTACATCAAGAGTTGGGAAATATAAATGAGTTATTGATTCCGCAAGAATGTCCGGCATATCAATATCCGTTATTGATAAGTGATCATGGAGAAAAAATAAAATCAGAGTTGGTGAAAAAAAAGATATTTGTTTCGACATTGTGGAAAGGAAAGGAATTACTGAAAAAGGGAAATGAGTTTGAAATCAACATGTCTGATAACGCTGTATTTTTGCCGATAGACCAAAGATATGATGAGGAAGACATGAGATTTCTTGCTAATACAGTATTGGAGATGAGGAAAAATATAGCCTATGGATAAAAAGCGGAATGTAGCAATTGATCTTTTACGAGTTATAGCAGCGACATTGATTGTTTTACATCATTACCAACAGGGAGTAGATATTACTTTTGAGCATATAAAGTTTTATGGAGGAACATTTAATTTTGCTTATCTTGTTGAACTATTCTTTTTGATTTCAGGTGTAATGGTGTACAAGTCTGTTTTAGATGATCATATAACCTTTAAAGAGTTTATGTCTCGGAGAACAAATCGTATTATTCCATTACTTGCAATTAGTGTTTTTGTAGAAACGATATTGCGTTATATAAATGATTCCATTATTAACAATGTTGGTTTTTCCCGTGATTTGTTGGATATTGTGATAAATGCATTAGGACTCCAGTCAATTGGACTGATCCAAACGGAAAGTATAAATCAGCCGACATGGTATTTATCGGTTTTACTACTTTGTTATGTCTGGCTATTTGTTTGTACGAAAGTCTCTGAGCGTTTAAAAATTGATAAGTGTTACATGTATCTGTTCATGATGGGGATAGGTATTGTGACTAATACGTATATGTGGAATACCTTGTTTTTAAATCGCTATGTCAGCAGAGGATACTTTTCATTTTTTGCCGGTGTTCTTCTCGCGGATTATTTTGAAAGAGTAAGGAAAAATCGTTGCGAACTAGCAAGCTTGATGCTACCGGTTATCTTTTTAGGATTATTAAAAACAAAGCCGCATTTTCTGGAAACAGGAGATTTTTATTTTTATACCCTTATGTTGTGGATTCCTGTCTTGATCTTAGTAATGAGATGGATACCAAATCCAAAAAGAGAATGTAGAACACTTTCTTTTTTGGGGAAAGTATCTTTTGGAGTATATATATGGAATGAGCCGATGAGCTGTGTAAGAAATATTGTGGCGGCATTGTTTGACATTGATTTATGCAAGATAAGTACGGTGGTGTGGTTTGTTGTTTTAAGTTGGGCAATGGCAATTTTGTCTTATCTGTTGATTGAAAAGCCCTTTAATAGTTGGTTAAAAAGAAAAAAAACGATCGAACGAGAAAGGAATGAGAGTATATAGTGAAAATATTAGATACAACAATTCGAGATGGAAGTTATGCAATTGATTTTAAATTTAGTTGTAAAGATGTCCAAAACCTGGTGGAAAAAGCTGAAAAAATTGGAATAGAGTATATTGAAATTGGTCATGGACAAGGTTTAAATGCGAGTAGTCCTGAGCATGGTATTGCATTGCAATCGGATGAGGAGTATATGAAAGCTGCAAGAAAAGTTGCAGGTAAGGCAAAATTAGGTTTTTTTTGTATTCCTGGTATTGCACGAATGGAAGATCTTGAGCTGGCAAAGAAAAACGGAATGGATTTTATACGGATCGGCGTAGCATGTTCTGATTATAAAAAAGCGATACCGTATGTAAAAAAAGGGTGTTATGAAGGACTGGAAGTGTTTGTGAATTTTATGAAAACATATGCTTCAGAACCGGAAGAGTTTGCAAAAGCAGCAGCAGAAGTACACAATGTGGGAGCGCGTTGTGTATATATCGTAGATTCAGCAGGCAGTATGAGTTCTGATGAGATTGGAAGATATATCGAAAGTACAAGAAGAATGTCCAATGTAGAACTAGGATTTCACGGACATAATAATCTGGGACTTGCAGTAGAAAATACAATTTATTGTGTTTCAAAAGGCATGGACTATGTAGATTGTTCGTTCCAAGGATTGGGAAGAAGTTTAGGAAACGCTTCATTAGAACAGGTTATCATGTCGTTAGAGCGGAGAGGGTATAATACAGGATTTGATATACCTAGGGTTTTAGAATATGGATATGCAGGATTACGGAATATAGTAAGACAGAGTCTTGTAAATCCGTTAGATTATATATGCGGATATGCAGAATTTCATTCTAGTTTTCTAAAAGATATATACAAATGTAGTAGTCAGAAAGAGGTAGATCCTTTACGTCTTATCGTAGCATATAGTAAGGAAAATAAATTAACGATGAACTATGAAAGATTATGTGAAATAGCAGATTCATTACCGAGGGATTTGGAGGACAATCCGTATAGTTTCGCAGAATATTTTTCGGAGATATACAATGATTAGTAATAAGAAAATAAATCCGCTTTTAAAGTCTTCGATTATCTATATAGTTGCAACCATTATTGGGCAGGGGATGACTTTTTTAGGAATTATCGTTTTTACACGTTTAATGGATCAAAATGACTATGGTTTATATAGTACATATTATGCGTATGTTTCAGTTGTGACCGTGTTGATAGGAGCAAATCTTCATTATGCTTTAAATAATGCCTACATTGATAAAAAAAATAGAATAAAGGAATTTCGTAAATCTGTACTGTGTCTTTCATTTGTGATTATGATATTGAGTTCCGTGGTAGTATTGTTGGCAGGAAAAATACTGTTAAATGAATTTTCTGTTTTTATTATAGTGATGTTGCTGCTTCATTCCTATGGTTTTTTTGTAATTAATTATAGAATGTATTCGGCAAATATGGAGAATGACTATAAGCGAAAACAATGGCTTTTAATATTACCGTATGCATTTCAACTTATAATTCCGATACTTTTTATGCTATTTCTTAGTCAGACTTCTTTTGAGATCCGAGTTATTGGAAGTACCGTAGGAGTATGTGGGATTGCAGTTCTTCTCTTTATAGAAATGATGAGATATAAAGGGAAATTAATTGATATCAATGATTGGAAATATGCACTTTCCATAGCGTTACCATCAGTTGTGATGTCTATTTCATATATGCTGATGCAACAATGCGATAAGGTCATGATTACGAATATATGTGGAAGTAGTGATACGGCAGTATATTCTGTGATTTATTATTTAGGTTATGCGATCATAGCTGTGGATCAAGCTGTCGCGCCGGTTCGACAGGCTTGGATTTATCAGAAATTGGATGAACAGGATGTACATGAGGCTGGAAATATCCAAAAGTGGTATTTGGTAGTGATTGCTATCTTAACTACTGGATTGATTATGGCAGGTCCTGAAGTAGTAAAAATTATTGCTCCATCTAGTTACTGGCAATTTGAATATATTGTCCCATTTGTTGTAAGTGCCTGCATGATGATGCTTTACAGATTTTATACAGAAATTACTTTGTTTTATAAAAAAAATATGATTCTATCCATGTGTGTTTGTGTGTGTGCGATTATTAATATCATTTTAAATGCGGTGTTGATTCCAAGAGCAGGTGCCGTGGCAGCATGTTACACAACAGTTGTTTCTTATTTCTTATTATTCATTTTAACAGGAATCGTTTCAGGAAAATGTATGAAGCATATTTATTCAAAAAAAGTTTTTTTATGTTTTATTTTATGGATAAGTGGAGTTTCAGTTTTGTCATATACAGTTTATGAGACTATGTGGATTAGATATATTGTATACGGAAGTCTATTAATGATCATCTTGATTTATACATATGTAAAAAGAAGTGAATGGAAAGGTGGGATATGGAAAAAATGAAAGGGCTTGCTATTATATATGATCCTCATAATCTTTATCAATTTCTTTGGTATTACTGTAATAAAGGAAAAATAAAGGAATGGGACGCATTGTGTTTGCCCAATGGATATAAAGGAGAATACATGCATACTTTTTGTGAGGAATCGGGAGTTTTTTCTAAAATATATAAATATGATACTGATTTTTCCAATATGTCAGGTATGAAAAAAATAAAAGTTATTTTATCTATGTTTGGACACTTTATTATTGGAAAACATAAGGAATTTTGTAAAAAACTTATGAACTCTTATGTAGTGCTAAATGATTATGATGAAATAGTAGTGATTGCAGATGTTGGAGTAGTTTCAGGGGCCTGTGTTGCATTGGGAGAAGAAAAAGAAATAGTTATTCTTGAGGATGGTATCAATGATTATAGTAATAGACCACGATGGATATCCAAAGAAAAAATGAAATCGGTATATAATTGGCAAGGATTTTTTTTGGCGAAAATGGGTTACTGTAGTCCTGGGTGGTTTTGGTTTGAGCCAGACCGATACTGTATAAAGTATTCGAGCCAGCCAGAAAAAATGAAGTATAGGAATTATAAAGAGATCAGACAATTATATACACAGGAAGGTACGGATGAAAAATTGTTTGATCATATAGTTAAGAAGATTTATCCGGCAATTCAAAAAATTGATTTTGAAAAGACAGAGGCGGTTTTATTCACCAGATCGTTAGATGATTTTGTAGTGGATGATAAAAAATATATAGAGCGTATAGAAAATTATATACAAAGGTCTTATAAAAATATTTTATTAAAAAAACATCCCAGAGAGCAAAGTGTTTATCAATTTGAAAATGGTATAAAATGTTTGGAAGTTGATAATTCAGTACCAGCCGAAGTTCTACTGCCGTATTTAAAAGGAAAAGATATTATACTGATTACTACAAGCGCTATTATGTTGTATATGAAAGCATATCAGTTAACATGCAATCTGATATTGTTGGATGGAATGTACGAAGAAAATATGAAGAGTGGGACAAAATATCGCTTACTTTGTGATGAAGAGGTGATTGAATATTGCGAGAATTTTGCAGAGGGACATTATATGATCACTACAATATAAAATGGAAAGTACAGATATAACATTCAATTATAAAAAGTTGAGGAGTGTGATGAAATGAAAGTACTTGGTGTTATTCCAGCACGGTTTGGATCAGGTAGGCTTCCGGGAAAGCCAATTGCAGATATATGTGGAAAACCTATGATTTGGTGGGTATATCAAGAAGCTATAAAATGTAAATTGTTAAGTGGAGTAGTAGTTGCGACAGACGATGAGAGAATATATAACGTTTGTAGAGAATATTCAATGAATGTATTAATGACGAGCAAGAATCACGATACTCCAACCTCCAGACTACATGAAGTATCCATGAAAGCAGATGCAGATTTGTATTTGATGTTAATGGGGGATGAACCATTGATTGATAATAACAGTTTTTCGTTAATCATACCTGAAGATATGAATGGATTAGGTAATTGCTATGTTTCTGTATTAACAAATGTGATAGAAAAACCATCGGAAGTAATTGATTTTAGTAATCAGAAATGTGTGACTAACGCAAAAAGAGAAGTATTATTAATTTCGAGAAGCCCGATTCCGTATCCAAAGGGGACATTAGAATTTGAGTATGAAAAAGTAACAGGGATACAGATTTTTTCAAAAGCAGCTTTAGCATTTTATAATAGTACAGAAAAATCATTGCTAGAAATAGCGGAAGAAAATGATCTGATGAGATTTGTAGAAAATGATATAAAAGTGAAAGCAATTAAATCAGAGTATAAGACAATATCTGTGGATACGAAGAAAGATCTTGAACTTGTGAGAAAAATAATTAAAGAGAGAAGTGCTTATGAAAAAAAATGATTTAAAACTATTAGACTGTACACTTAGAGATGGTGGCTATGTTAATGAATGGAAGTGGGGGTATCATAATGCCCGTGCGATTATACGTTTTTTAACAAAAGCAGAGGTAGATTTTGTTGAAGTTGGTTTTTTAAGAAATGTAGATGTGTATAATGAAGATATTACAGTATGTAATACAATTGAAGAATTAAATAGATTATTGCCAGAAAAAAAAGGAAAAACAAGATATTCGGCAATGGCAATGAGGAGTAATTATGATATTAATAAATTAACTCCTTACTCTGGAAAAGGAATCGAAATGATCCGGATCACCGCGCATGATTATGATATAGAAGAGGGAATGGACTTTGCGAGAGAAGTTAAAAGAAAAGGTTACAAATTGAGTATTAATCCGATCAATATTATGGGATATTCGGATGAGAGAATTTTGTGGATCATTGAACAAGTAAATGAAATTCAACCTTATCAGTTTTCTATTGTCGATACATTCGGGAGTATGAAACGCAGGGATTTGGATCGGATTGTAAGTTTGGTGGATAATAATTTAGACAAGAATATCAGAGTTGCGCTACATTTGCATGAAAACATGTCGTTGAGTTGTTGCCTTGCTCAACAATTTGTTGATAAGCATTTGAACAGACCAATTGCAATTGATGGCAGCTTACTTGGAATGGGCAGGATACCGGGAAATTTACCAATTGAGTTAATTGCGGATTATTTAAATGATTATACAGATTCTACATATGATATTGATTATTTGATGGACGCCATTCAAGAATATATAGAACCGATTAAAGGAAAATCTGAATGGGGTTATACCCCGGCATATTTTTTGTCGGCCCGTTTTAATTTGCACAGAAACTATGCGGAATATTATCTTGAAAAGGGGGATTTGTCAAATCGAGATATTAATCATATTTTAGCGGCTTTTGATAGAGAAAAAGCTTCGACATTTGACCGCGAATATGCTGAGAATAAATATCAGGCATACAAGAATAATATAATTGATGATAACGAAACTGTGACCAGGCTTAAAGAAAGTTTGAAAAATAAAAAAATATTATTAATGGCTCCGGGGGTATCCATCAAAGAAAATAAAACAGATATTTTAACATTTATCGAGATAAACGATCCGGTAATTATTTCAATCAATTTTGTTCCGGAAGACTATCATGTAGATTTTGCGTTTTTTAGCAATGCAAAACGATTTGTACAGTCAGCAGATACATACTGTCAGATTATTACAACGTCAAATATAAATACAGATAAGAATACGATACGATTAAATTATAATTCACTGGCAAGTGCATTTGATCAGGGATATAATAGTTATATAATGGCATTGAAATTGTTAAGGCGATTGGGAATTGAGTCTGTATATGTAGCAGGAGCAGACGGTTATACTGATGGGAAGAAGAATTATTATAAATCATCATTAAAAAGTTCTCGGGGCTGTGACAAAAATTATAATTTGTCTGTGAATAGTGCAATTAAAAAAATCGGGGTTGATGTAATCTATATCACAGAATCTGCTTATAAATAGAAGGAGAAGCTTGATGAAAAAAAAAGTGAAGTTGTTAGTAGTAGATGTTGATGGAACAATGACAGATGCAGGCATTTATTATGATGAACATGGGAATGAATTAAAAAAATTTTGTACGAAAGATGCGGCAGGTTTTTTTGCCGCACATAAATCAGGTATTAAAATAATGGTTCTGACAGGGCGAGAGTGTGCAGCAACAACGAGAAGGATGACAGAATTAAAAGTAGATTATCTTTTTCAAAATGTTAAAGATAAATTGTCATTTTTAAAAAAGTTTATGCAAGAAAATGAAATTTTAAAAGAAGAAGTTGGATATATCGGGGATGACTTAAATGATATTCCACCGATGAAAATTTCAGGTTTTGTAGGTTGTCCGTCGGATAGTTGTATAGAAGTAAGGGAAATTGCAGATTATGTGAGCAATGTAAAAGGAGGATATGGGGCAGTTCGCGATATCATCGAGTATTTATTGCGTGAGTATGGCGAATGGGATCGAGCTGTTTCAGAAGTCTATGGGATTGGTATTTGAAAGAAAGACAGCGTCAGTGTACCAAGGACGTATTGCCTCTTGTACACTGGAGCTACTCACAAAAAATAAACATGGGAGATATTGATAGAAGTAAAGATGAGTACTAAAAGTAAAGAGCATAATAATAAACTAATAAATATAATAAAACAAAATTATGGCATAATTACATTGGGGATATATATTCTTATACTGATCATTTTTGCAATTGTTATGCGGGATAATATATATGTAACACTTAATGATAATATGGATTCTAATGTTCCTATTTACAAAATGATACGAGATACTGATCTTTTTTGGAAATTTAATGAATCCATTCCTTTTTTAGGCGGGGAAGTGTTACGGGCGGAATACCGGGTTGAGTTGAGTGTTCAGTCATGGATTTATGCACTTTTTCCCACTTTAGTTGCATATTATGCTGTTTATATTTTAAAAGTGCTGGGAGCCTCCTTAGGATTTTACTTTTTATCTATAAAAATAAAAGAATATGATAAGATCAATACAAATCCTAATCTTTGGTGTCTTTGCGGATTAGTTTATGGAATACTTGGGACATGGCCGCATGCAGCTTTAGGTTTTGCTTCTTTACCATGGTGGTGTCTGTGTGTTTACATGATTTATAAAACTGGGAAAAAACGTTACATACCAATATTGTTAATATTTGTATTTACAACATCATTTACAATGTTGGCATTATTTGCACTCTTCTATACAGCCATTTTTTTGATTGTTGTTTCTGTAAAAGAAAGAAAAATTAACTTTAAACTTCTGAGTGGATTGGTAATGTTGATAGCGGCATATACTGTGACAAATTCTCATCATGTACTGCAAGGATTACACGGAAGTCGGGAAACTATAAAATCATTGAAGTCATCGAGTTATTCGGAAACTGTATTTCAGTCACTTGGAAAATTTAAAGATGCTTTTTTGTTTAAAAATGGATATTATCATACAGGGGGAGCTACCTTAAGATATGTGGTCATACCTGTATGTACTATATTTTTGATTTTTTTAATCATTTCAGCAATTAGAAAGAAAATAAGAAACAAGAAAGTACTCATATTATATATTACAATTTATGGGTGCATTATATTTAATACGTTAGCATGCTGTTTTGATAATAATGCGTTGTTTAGACGTTTGATACCGTTTGCTTCGGGATTTGGATTTTCTAGATTTGCATGGTTGAGTCCTTTTATGTGGCTGGTATTATTCGCTTTGGTATGCGATTATATAAATAAAAAAGTTATTGCTATATGCTTTCTTATACTTGCTTTTTGTTCAACTGCGTTTGACCCTATGTATACACAATCTAACTCTATGTATAATGAATTATATTGTAATATTGCTGCATTATTGGGAAATAATAGCTTTAAAGATGGGAATCATGAGTGGACTTGGAGAGAATATTATTCGGAGGATTTGTTTGATACAGTTAAGAATGAAATTGGATATGATGGGGAATGGGCTGTAGCTTATGGCATTGAACCATCAGTACTTCAATATAATGGCATTAAGACTTTAGACGGATATTATTCAAATTATCCATTGGATTATCATGATAAATTTGAAAAGCTCATATACCCGGAACTGGAACGAGATGAGGGACATAAGTCTTATTGGGAGCGTTCTTCGGGAATGAGAGCATATATCTGGTCTTCGGAATGGGAATTTCTTTCTCCAAAAGAATTTGAATTAACACAAACAGAGTTATATATGGACATGGATGTGTTTAAAGAAATGAATGGAAAATATATTTTTTCGAGAGTACAGATTACAAATAGTGCTGAATTGGGAATATCATTGATAAATACAGTGCATACGGATGAATACTCACCATATACTGTTTATGTTTATTCAGTATAAAATATTCCTGAAAATTTATAAAGCTGATAGAAATCTATTTTTAATTAAGTTATCAAAGGGCAAAGCTGATTTAGGCATTGCCCTTTGATAATATAGTATTTCGAGCAAAAGATACAATGGAGTGGGCTGTTTATGTACAAAAAAATAGATCTTACAAAATTAAATATCGAAGATAATTACTTGCCAGAATCATTTAATGGGTGTCGGATTCTTCACGTTTCTGATTTACATAATTGTGATTTTGGGGACAGGCAAGAAAAGTTAATTCAATTAAGCAGGCAGCAAAAACCAGACTATATTTTTATGACAGGTGATATGATTGACCAATATCATGCTGGTATGAAGCAAGCGTGCCTATATATAAGAGGACTTATAAAGATTGCACCGGTATTTTATGTGACTGGGAATCATGAATGGGAAATTCAAGAGGAAGTAAGGCGTGCTTTTTTTTCTTTTTTGAGACGAAGCGGAGTAGTGATTTTACATGATGAAATTATAGAATTGAAAAAGGAAGAAAGCAGTATTCAACTGATCGGGATAGACGATCCATATGCAGCACTACGAAAATTGGGGAAGATAGATGATTCTTTATTTGCAAAATATTTTCTTAAAAGGCTTTCTATATTGAATCAACGAAAAAAGGGGATGTATACAATATTATTATCGCATCGACCAGAATTTATTAACTATTATTCTAAAGTGAAAATAAATCTGGTTTTTTCGGGACATGCTCATGGAGGACAGTTTAGATTGCCGATTTTGGGAAGTGTTTTGGCACCGCATCAAGGATTTTTCCCTAAATATGCGGAAGGTATCATTTGTAAAGAAGATACTTCAATGATAGTAAGCAGAGGTCTTGGAGATAGTTTGTTTCCAGTTCGGATAGGAAATTTTCCCGAACTCCTGCTTGTTACATTGTATAAAAAATAATGTAGTAAGATTCAGAAATCTATGTGATCAGAATGTGAATAAAAGCAGTAGAAAGGAGTAAGATATTTATTTTTAAATATCGAGCAAATGCATGGACAATGTGTTTAATCAATATATAGAAAAAATAGAAGATTCGAAATCTCTTACATTAATGCAAAAAGCAACTCAATTACAGAAAGAGGGAAAAAATGTTGTAAATCTTACAGGTGGAGAACCAGATTTTGATACACCGGCTATTATAGTAGATGAAGCAGTTCGACTCTTAAGAGAGGGCGATACACATTATTTAGTTGGACAGGGATTATTAGAGTTAAGAGAAAAAATAGCAGAGTATGAAGAAAAAGAAAATGGGATTTCATGTAAAGCCGAAAATATCATAATGACACCTGGAGGGAAATTTGGAATATTTATGTCGGTCGTTTCTTTGATCAATGCAGGGGATGAAGTGATTTTATTAGCTCCTATGTGGGTATCGTATGCCCCGATCGTAAAAGCTTGTGGTGGAGTTCCGATTATTTGCGAATTGGATTTTGATGATAAATACGAGATAAAAAAAGAGAAGTTAGAAGAATGTATTTCTGAGAAAACAAAAATGATCATTATCAATTATCCCAATAATCCAACAGGAAAGATATTAAGTGAGAAAGAAAGTGGGATTCTTTTCGATATTGTTAAACAACATCAAATTTATTTAATATCGGATGAAATCTATAACAGAATTACATTTGATAGCAAAAAGAGTATAAGTATGGCATCTTATAAAGAAATATTTAATAGAGTAATTACGGTGAATGGGTTTTCCAAAAGTGCGGCAATGACAGGATGGCGGATAGGCTACGTGATTGCAGAAAAAAAGATTGTAGACGTAATGTTTAAATTATATGCCCATACGATCACAGGCTTGAGCCCTTTTGTTCAGCGAGCTGCACTAAAGGTATTTGAATGCGATCTTGAAATTAAAAAGATGAGAAAAGAATATGAGAGGAGAAGAGATTATTTTATTCGAGAATTAAATAAAATAAAATTTCTTTCATGTTTGGTTCCGGAAGGTGCATTTTATGCTTGGGTAAAAATACAATTACCAAATATAACAAAGAGTGTAGAACTGGAACTGCTAGAGAGAATAGGTGTTTTAGGCGTTCCAGGAAGTGCATATGGAATAAGAGAAAAAAATTATATAAGATTTTCTTTTGCATGTGACATGAAGACATTGGAACAGGCGATTTGTAGATTGCAAAGGTTAGAAAATGAGTTTGCATGAGGAAAAATGAAGCTTTCACGGAGAGGGGGATTTTAATCCCCCCTATTTTAATTATCTCTTCCCAATCTTCTCTTTCAATTTCTCCACCCGTTCTTTATGATTCCGGGATTCCAGCCGTGGGAATGCCCGCAGCAGACGACGGGCAACTCTGTCCGGTTTCTGCTCCAATTCCTGATAACGCAGGCGAAGTGCGGAAATACGGGTTTTCATATCTTCCGAGAGCTCCATTGAGCGGTCGCGCAGATCTTCGGTGAATTCACGGAAGTCGATCCTGTCAGCAAAGTCGCCGGCGGTTTCCCGGAGATCTTCCAGATGTTCTTTGAAAGCATCGCGATGTTCCTGAAGCAGTTCATTTTTCTCCTTAAGTTCATCCAGTGCTTGCAGCTGCTTCTCTTTGAGTTCATCCAATGCCTGTTGTTGTCTTTCTTTAAGTTCCTCCAATGTTTCGCGATGTTTTTCCTTAATGTCGGAAGCCGTTTCCATGGCGAGAACAGTTTTTTCATAAATATCAGAACCGATCTGATCGGAAATTTCGTGCAGTTCCTGTGCGATCTTTTCCATAGCTTCCAGTTTTCGGTTAAATTTGAAAATTTCCGAAGCTGTCACATAAAGATCGGCAAACAGAATGATGGTAAAGATTACGATCAATCCAATGCCGAGCGGGCGTGGCAGAAATGTCAGAAGTTTATGGATCAGCGGATGGATAAATTCCATGATCGCAACGCATGCAACGCCCCAGATCAGAGAAAATAAGAGGCAGACATATCCGCCGATGTTAAACGGCATATTGGAATAATCCCACCATTTATTGTGGAAGATCTTATCCATTGCCCATCCGGTCAGTCCCTCCAATAAAGTAACGAGAAGAACAGAAGCTATGTAAAGGAGAAGTAAATGATCCTGTAATGGGGTAAGGAACAGGATCACAAGAGACACTCCGGCGCCGTAGATCGGGCAGATCGGACCATTTAAAAAGCCACGGTTTACAAAGTGACGTTCTTTGAAACCGGCAAATGCAACTTCCGTACACCAGCCGAGAAAGCCATATACAAAAAAGTATAGAGCAAGGAAATAAATTTTCATAGAAATATCCATAATGTACCTCCCAATACAGGATTGAAGTTTAATTGTTATATTCGATTTCTTTCAGAAACAATGCGTGAGCCACTGCGGAATGTGACGGATCTTCTTGTCCGGAAAAAATCTGTTCGATACAGTCCGGGGTACGCTTGCCAAGCCCGATATCCAAAAGTGTGCCGATCAGTGAGAGCGGCATTTTCTGGAGAAATCCATTGGCTTTCAGGTAAATCCGGATTTCTTCCCGGTCAGGTTCGTTATCGGTAGAAATGTCTGTGGTCTCAAAATCAATGGAATAAAGTTCACGTACGGTAGATTTTTTTGTTTTTCCGGAAGAAAATGCTGCAAAATCGTGTTTCCCGGTCAGCAGTCCGGCAGCGTGATCCATAGCGGCTATGTCCAAAGGCTGCGATAGAAAATGTGCATATTTTCGGAAAAAAACGTCCGGAAATGCCGAGCAGATGATGCGGTATTCATAAGTACGAGAGCGGGCATTCAATTCTGCATGAAAACGATCCGCAGTCTCAACTGCTTCAGATACGACAATATCCTGCGGGAGATAATGGTTCAGGTAAGTCCGGATCTCTCCGACGGATAATGCGGAATCCGTTTTGAAATTTACGGTCTGTTGCAGTGCATGAACGCCCGGGGCAGTCCGTTCTCCGCAAAACAGAGCCGAAAAACCGGTGGAAAGATCTGTGGGAAAATCTATGGGAAGATCTGTGGCAGTATCCGCAGTAGTATTTGTGGCAGTATTTGCAACAGTATCCGCAGACTCCATCCGTGACAAGACATCGGTGATCTTGCCGGAGACGGTTGTTTTATTTCCTTTTTTCGGAGGCTGTATAAAACCGTTGTAACGGAAACCATCGTATTCAAGCGTTAATTTTATATTTCGCATAAGGCAATCCTCTTTCATAGTTTATCATGTTCATTCTGGCATAACGCTATTTTACTCGATGTGAAATGACTTTGCAAGCAGGCTGGAGAAAACGGATAAACTTGTACGATATGAAAGTTGCGAAAGCAGGGAAAAAAGTCTATAATTTAATGAAGAATACAGACGAGGAGGATATTATGACAGAAGAGAGAACAGTCGGGGAATCGAGAGTAGAAACGGTGCATATTGTAAGACCGAATCATTTGAATGCGGCAGGGCGTTTGTTTGGCGGTATTTTGATGCAGTGGATCGATGAGGTGGCGGGAATCGTTGCAATGCGGCATACCCGATGTAATTGTACGACGGCTTCGGTGGACAACCTGCGTTTTATCAGAGGGGCATATCAACAGGATCTTCTCGTGATCATCGGAAAAGTAACTTATGTGGGAACCACATCCATGGAAGTACGCGTAGATACTTATATAGAAGACACGGAGGGAATGAGGAGACCGATCAACCGGGCATATTTTACGATGGTTGCGTTGGATGAAAATGATAAACCGTGTCCGGTCCCGAAGCTGCTTTTGGAAAGCGAGGAAGAAAAAGCAGAATGGGAAGCAGCAAAGAAACGGAGAGATATGCGTAAAAAGCGAAAAGAAGAGGGATTCTGAAAATGAATTCAGGCTGCTTTCAGCGGACAAGGGAGCGTAAGCTCCCGTGCTCACCGACCTCAACCGCAGATGATTCGGTGATTTTCAAGGCAGACGATGGAAGCGTACTGAGGACATCCGCTGATTGAGGATAACGCTGAAAATCACCGGAATTACGCGGCTTGAGGCGTTTTTCCCTTATACATCGACGCTAGCCTTTTTTGAGGAGCAGGCTTTTTACCATGTTCATTGTGCGTTCGATCTGCGCCTGTTCTTCCGCAGATTTTCCGTCTTTTAGAATTTCCAGGATCAGTTGGATTTCTTCGGCTGTAAAGCGGATCCCTTTTTTATTTGCGCTGGTGATCAGGGCAAGCATGACTGGGGCAAGATCTTTTCCGGATTTCCCGGAAGTCTGTGAAGCAGCCATTTTGATCAGCTCTAATTTGACAGGATCAATATCTTTTAAAAGTGGACTGTTAATCCAATCGTTCATATTTATATTCATTCCTTTCTTTATAATTTTATAATGATTTAGAAAATATATGGAGAATAGTGTAGGATCAGGTTGCGGAGTTTTCCGATGGTTGCTTCGAAGAATCGGAAGCGTCGGAAAACAGATCCTGATACATTTGGAACATTTCTTTTTGTTCATCGGAGAGCATATTCATCATAAGATCGGCAGGATTGAAAGTTCCGAAAGGATTTGAACCGGGATTCTCCGGATCCGGCGACGCTGAGCCGGTGGTATCGGAAGCGGTTTCTGCTTGGAACATTTGTACAATTTCCATCATGTTCATTACATTTTGAAATTGTTCTATGGTCTGTGTCTGTTCCGGTGAAAGATAGGGAGTCAGAATATCCAGTATTTCCGTGGGAGAATGCGGGACAGATTGGGCGGTGAGACCTAAGGTCGTTTGGAGGTGTTCGGGATGTTTAAAAAAGCGGATCGTATTTTTTAATTCCATCAGTTTTATGAGGATCCACACAGTTTGTTCTTTGGCGGCAGAAGTATAGGGCAAAATAAGTTTCAAAAGCGTCAGTTCAAATGGTATCGTCACTTCGTCAAATGGCGTCATTGGTTTTGTTGGTTTCTTTTCCATGAATACACTCCCGATCTTGGCAATCATATCCCACATTCGATATATATGTGGAGTAGAAATGAAATATGAGGAAAGACTAAGGACAGAGTCTCTACATATTATAGTAGAGAAAAGAATAACAGGAGTGTACGGGGCATGAAGCGAAAATTGATCATCGACGGAAATGCAGTGTATGAGATTGATGAAGATTGTATGCTGAAACGTAAGATTACGGAAGAGGAAGTACAGGAAGAACGAAGCAGGCAATGTGAGGAGGGACAGAAAAGTCCTTTGAAAGATGAAAAGTAAACGGATCTGCCGCAAATATGGAAACCTATACAAAAAACTCCCCGATGCAGGATATGCACCGGGGAGTTTTTAGAGAGAGGAGAGTCAGAATCCGCATCCACCGCAGCAGCAAAGGAGCAGGATGATCCACAGACAGGAGTTGTTTCCGCCGAAATTGTCGCCGCATCCGCATCCGCCGCCGTTACATCCGCCGCCAAAACCACCGCAGCAGCAAAGGAGCAGGATGATCCACAGACAAGAGTTGTTTCCGTTGGAGATTCCGCCGTTTTCGCATCCGCATCCACAGTTCGTTGCACTTAATTCACTCATTAATAAATCCTCCGACAAATAAATTGTTTACACTTCATAATATGTGCCGAATGCAGATGTGTGCAGGATTTTTTGAAGTTTGTAAATATTCTCCAAAGCCTTGTTCATGCATATTCTAATTAAAAAGGAGTTCATTATGAACGCGGCGAAAGAGACGATCAACTACTATTGTGATGATATTATCAAAGACGGATATCTGGGACAGGGGATCACGGCTGCTGTTCTGGATACAGGAATTTCCCTCCATCCGGATTTTGACAGCAGGATAGTGGCGTTCAGAGATTTTGTGGATCACAGAGAGGAAGTGTATGATGACAGCGGACATGGGACTCATGTGGCAGGGATCTTGGGCGGCAGTGGGAAAATGTCAGATGGCAGGTATGCAGGAATGGCGCCAAATGTGAAACTGGTGATCGCAAAGGTATTAGATAAAGACGGAAATGGAAATGTAGATGCAGTCGTAAATGGGATCGACTGGATTTTGAAATTGATCCAAACACAGGATATCCATATTGTAAATATTTCGGTTGGTACACATCCCGGATTGGAGAGAAAAGAGGAAGAAAGGCTGATACAGAGTGTTGAAAAGCTTTGGGATGCGGGAGTGACAGTTGTAGTTTCATCAGGTAATTACGGACCAAAAGAAAGAACGGTGGCTGCGCCGGGAAGCAGCCGGAAAGTGATCACTGTAGGGGCTGTGAATCTGCCGGAGCGAAATGGTGTGGGAAAAAGGCGATGGGATTATTCCGGGAGAGGTCCGACGGAAAATTGCGTGGTTAAGCCGGATTTAGTTGCACCGGGAACATACATTACGAGCTGTAACGGAGCATATATAAATAAATGGAAACAGCCGTATACAGAGAAGAGCGGCACATCTATGGCAACACCGATTGTATCCGGAGCGGTAGCCTGCGTGCTTTCCAAATATCCTGATATGTCAAATGTAGAGGTGAAACTTCGTCTGCGGGAAAGCTGCGTACCATATAACAGCAGTGTTGGCGGATGGGGAATACTGAATATGAAATGGTTCATGGAGGGGAAGCGATGACTTCCCCTTTACACCGACGCTAATACTTACTAATGAAGTATATAACATATTTTGGAACGGAAAAATATAAATAGTTGCAAAAATCTTCCCTAAAATTACGTCCCCATATTGAATTGTAGGGAGAGATACGGTAGTATGGAACTGAAAAGTATATAAAATTGCAAAAATCTTTCCTGAGGAGGCTGCTATATGGAAATTTGTAGAGATTTTTATTTGGATAAATTGATTAAAAGAAAAAACAATGGGCTGATCAAGGTGATCACCGGAATTCGTAGGTGTGGAAAGTCTTATTTGTTGAATAACATTTTCTATAACCATTTGCTGGAATCCGGTATTACTGATGACCATATTATTCGTTTTGCTTTTGACTCAGCAGATGACCTATATTTGATTGGCGAAAGTCTTATTCAGATTGAAAAGGAAAAACGTGGAGTTGATCCGGAAAAATTCATGGCATATATTCATTCTAAGGTTACTGCTGATGGTATGTACTATTTACTTTTAGATGAAGTACAATTGATGGATTGCTTTGAAGCTGTATTGAACGGTTACCTCCGTAATGATAATATGGATGTTTTTGTGACAGGGAGCAATGCAAAATTTTTGTCCAAAGATATTGTGACAGAGTTTGCCGGACGTGGAGACGAAATTCATATGTATCCATTGAGTTTTGCAGAATTTATGTCTGTATACAAAGGTGATAAGTATATGGGGTTGTCAGAATATATGCTTTATGGTGGTATTCCGCTTGTTGTACTTCGAGAAGATGCCGGAGACAAGGCGGCGACATTGCAGAATTTGTTCAGCGAAATATATATTCGAGATATTTTTAAACGTAACCGTATCAAGAATATTGGAGAACTGGAAGATTTGCTGAATATCCTTTCTTCTGCCATTGGTTCTCTTACCAATCCTGAAAAGTTAAAGAACACGTTTAAGACTGTAAAGAAGTCTAAAATAACTGCTAAGACTATAAAAAAATATCTGGATTGTTTTGAGGATTCTTTCTTGATCGAATCGGCACAGAGATATGACATCAAAGGAAAGGCATATATTGAAACCCCAAAGAAATATTATTTTTCTGATCTCGGGCTCCGCAATGCCAGAATCAATTTTCGTCAGTTTGAACAGACTCATTCTATGGAGAATGTAATTTACAATGAATTGCGTATGCGTGGTTATAGTGTGGATGTTGGTGTTGTTACGATTGCAGGGAAAGATGCGGATGGTAAGGTAAAACGAAAACAACTGGAAGTTGATTTTGTATGTAATCTTGGCTCTTCCAGATATTATATCCAGTCAGCATATTCATTGCCGGATGAAGCAAAACGTACTCAGGAGATTAGACCGTTCAGAAAGATTGATGATTCTTTTAAAAAGATTGTTATTACGAAAGATATTGTACAGCCCTATTATGACGATTATGGTATCTTGACTGTGAATATTTATGATTTTCTTCTTGATCCGCAGATTCTTGAAAAATAATCAGGTTCTATATAGCAGTTATGTACTTCGTCAAAGCGACAGCTTCCCCTTTACATTGCAAAGTGTCAAGAAAAAATACTTGACAACTCTCGGCTGTTCTAGTAATATAACAGAGGTGATGAAAGTGAATGAGATTTTAGAACAGGCACTGCTGTATGATTTCTACGGCGAGCTGCTGACCAGCCACCAGAAAGAGATTTATGAGCAGTTTGTGTTGGAAGATCTGTCCCTAAGCGAGATCGCGCAGGATGCAGGGATCAGCAGACAGGGCGTTCATGATCTGGTGAAGCGATGCCAGAAGATACTGGAAGGGTATGAAGAAAAGCTCCATCTTGTAAGACGTTTTCTTTCGATCAAAGAAAATGTCCATGAGATCGAAGCGCTACTGGATCAGTATGAAAAGACAAAGCAGAATACCGAAGAGATGATAGCGCAGATCAGGAAAATCTCCGGTCTGATAATAGAGGAGTTATAGAATGGCATTTGACAGCTTAACAGAAAAACTGCAGAATGTATTTAAAAATCTTCGCAGTAAAGGACGGCTCACAGAAGAAGATGTAAAGACAGCACTGAAAGAAGTTAAGATGGCGCTTTTGGAAGCGGATGTCAATTTCAAGGTTGTAAAGAACTTTATTAAAAATGTTCAGGAACGGGCAGTCGGACAAGATGTGATGAACGGTCTGAATCCGGGACAGATGGTGATCAAGATCGTAAATGAAGAACTGGTAGCTCTGATGGGATCTGAGACGACAGAGATTACACTCCAGCCGGGAAGCGCGACGACGGTGATCATGATGGCAGGTCTGCAGGGAGCCGGTAAGACGACCACAACAGCGAAGCTGGCAGGAAAGTTCAAGCTGAAAGGCAAGAAACCGCTTCTCGTTGCCTGCGACGTATATCGTCCGGCAGCGATCAAACAGCTGCAGATCAACGGTGAAAAACAGGGAGTGGAAGTTTTCTCCATGGGAGATAAGGCAAAGCCGGCGGATATTGCGAAAGCAGCGATGGAACATGCGGCGAAGAATCGCAATAATCTCGTGATTCTCGATACGGCCGGGCGTCTGCATATCGATGAAGATATGATGGCGGAGCTTCAGGAGATCAAAGAAGCGGTAAATGTCCATCAGACGATCCTCGTTGTGGATGCGATGACCGGTCAGGATGCCGTGAATGTAGCTTCCAGCTTCAATGAAAAAATCGGCATTGACGGCGTGATCGTGACCAAGTTAGACGGTGATACGCGAGGCGGTGCGGCGCTTTCGATCAAGGCGGTGACCGGATGTCCGATACTTTATGTCGGCATGGGAGAGAAACTTTCGGATCTGGAGCAGTTTTATCCGGACCGAATGGCGTCTCGTATATTGGGAATGGGAGACGTGCTGACGTTGATCGAGAAAGCCGGAGCGGAACTGGATGAAGAAAAAGCCAGACAGATGACGCAGAAGCTGAAAAAAGCACAGTTTGACTTTGAAGATTATCTGGAGAGTATGAGTCAGATGAAAAAGATGGGCGGACTTTCCAGTATTATGGGAATGATGCCGGGGATCGGCGGCAAAAAGATGCCGGATCTGGATTCGGAAGAAAATGAAAAGAAGATGGCGCAGATGGAGGCGATGATCTACTCTATGACTCCGGAGGAGCGGCGCAATCCGGATCTTTTGAATCCCTCAAGAAAACACCGGATCGCAAAAGGCGCGGGCGTTGACATTGCAGAAGTCAACCGGATGGTGAAACAGTTCAATGAGATGCGGAAGATGATGAAGAAGCTTCCGGGACTCATGGGCGGAAAAGGTGGTAAAAAAGGCAGATTTAAACTTCCTTTTTAACACATAGATAACAAAGAATACAATATTTTTAAGAAAGAAGAGGTAAAGAACATGGCAGTAAAAATCAGATTAAAAAGAATGGGACAGAAGAAAGCTCCTTTTTATAGAATCGTTGTAGCAGATTCCAGATCCCCAAGAGACGGAAAGTTCATCGAAGAGATCGGAACATATGATCCGAACCAGGATCCGAGCGTATTCAAAGTAGACGAAGAAGCAGCAAAGAAATGGCTCAACAATGGAGCACAGCCGACAGAGGTTGTAGGAAAGATCTTCAAGGCAGCAGGAATCGAAAAATAATCGTTTCGCGGAGGTGCGCGTAAATGAAAGAATTGGTAGAAGTAATTACAAAAGCATTGGTTGACGATCCGGACGGTGTTGCAGTGACGGAACGCCAGGACGGCAGAACGACTGTGATCGAAGTACGCGTTGCGGACGGAGACATGGGAAAAGTGATCGGCAAGCAGGGACGAATTGCAAAAGCGATCCGTTCCGTTGTCAAAGCTGCTGCGGCAAAAGAAGATAAAAGAGTCGTTGTTGACATTATGCAGTAATAACAGAATAGAAAAAGGGCAGCTATCCCGGTGCGGAGTAACTGTCCTTTTCTTTTTCAGAGAAGACAGGAGATAAAGATGGAGCAGTTTTTTCAGGTAGGAGTGATTTCTTCTACACATGGGATTCGCGGAGAAGTGAAAGTATTTCCGACAACGGATGATGCGGGACGTTTTAAAGAGCTCAGGCATGTGATTCTGGATGCGGGAAAAGAGCAGATTCCGCTGGAAGTTCAGAATGTCAAATTTTTCAAACAGTTTGTGATCCTGAAATTTAAAGGGATTGACAACATCAACGATATCGAAAGATACAAAGGCAGACCTCTTCTTGTGAGCCGGGAAGACGCTGTGGAACTTCATGAGGATGAATACTACATTGCAGATCTGATCGGAATGAAAGTGAAGACAGATGACGGAGAAAACGGTACGTTGAAAGATGTGATCGAAACCGGAGCGAATGAAGTATATGTCGTCGAGTTTGAAAAATACGGAGAGGTGCTGATTCCGGCGATCCACGAGTGCATTTTGGATGTGGATGTTGAAAATATGCAGATGGAAGTACATTTACTGGAGGGGCTCGTATGATGAATTTCCACATATTAACTTTATTTCCGGAAATGGTGATGAGCGGACTTAATACGAGTATCATCGGACGGGCAGCCGCAAGAGGACTGCTGTCCATTGAGGCGGTCAACATCAGAGACTATGCGTTTAACAAGCACCAGAGCGTAGACGATTATCCTTACGGCGGCGGCGCAGGTATGCTGATGCAGGCGGAGCCGGTTTATCTGGCGTATAAAGCAGTGGAGGATCAGATACTGGCGCGGGCAGCACAGGCGGAGTGCACAGGGGAACTGAAAGGCTTAGAGCAGGCGGAAAGTGCGGAACAGACCGTAAGTGCAGTACAGGCGGAAAATATAGAAGAAGCAACAGAAAAAAAGAAGCTGCGTGTCGTATATCTTTCGCCGCAGGGGGATACGTTTAGTCAGGAAATGGCGGAAGAACTGGCAAAGGAAGAGGATCTGATCCTGCTTTGCGGACATTACGAGGGAATCGACGAGCGTGTACTGGAAGAGATCGTGACAGATTATGTGTCGATCGGAGACTATGTGCTGACTGGCGGGGAACTTCCGGCAATGGTCATGGTAGATACGATCTCCAGACTGGTTCCGGGCGTGCTTCACAACGATGTGTCGGCAGAATTTGAATCGTTTCAGGATCATCTGCTGGAATATCCGCAGTATTCCAGACCAGAGGAATGGCATGGGAAAAAAGTGCCGGAAGTATTGCTTTCGGGTCATCATGCGAATATTGAGAAATGGAGACGGCAGCAGTCGATCTTAAGAACGAGGGAGCGCCGTCCGGATCTGTTTGAAAAATGTGAGCTGACGGAGAAAGAAAAGCGCTGGCTTGCAGAACGGGATACGGAACAAGGCGAATAAAAATGTACGACAAGGCAAACAAAAATGTGCATAAGCACTTGAAATGTGAAGAAAAATGTGGTAAACTACAACAGTTGTTTGTGTAAAGAAGAGCGATGGTCCTCTGGCACCGAACAGGCGAGTGTTAAGAACGTCAAAGAATAAGGAGGTCACACAATGAACGATATTATTAAAAATCTTGAAGCTGAGCAGTTAAAAGAGAACGCTCCGGAATTCCATGTTGGTGATACTGTAAAAGTATACGCTAAGATCAAAGAGGGAAACCGTGAAAGAATCCAGGTATTCGAAGGAACTGTACTGAAAAGACAGGGAGGCGGAGTAAGAGAGACTTTCACAGTAAGAAAGACATCCAACGGTGTTGGTGTTGAGAAAACATGGCCGGTTCACTCTCCGCACGTTGAAAAAGTAGAGATTGTTCGTCTTGGTAAAGTAAGAAGAGCAAAACTGAACTACTTGAGAAGCCGTGTAGGTAAGAGAGCAAAAGTAAAAGAGTTAGTAAAATAAGCAGTGACGATGAGAGGGACAATTACAGACATGTATTTGTCCCTTTTCGTTTTTATGATCATGTCAGTGTACAAGTTGGGGAAAGATTATGAAAAAAATGATTTCCGGCGAGGGAAAGAAAAAAGCGAAGAAGAAAAAATATAAAAAACGCCGTCAGACATCGAGTCTTAAGAAGATGAAACAGACCAAACTACATTTTCCGGCGGAACATGTGTCGTTTCGGAAGTGGGATCTGCGAAAGATTTCCGTATGGGGCATCCAGATCGTCTGTGTTTGTCTTCTGGCATTTATGTTGGTGTTCTTTTTCGGACAGCGTGTCAGCAATGCAGGAGATTCGATGCGTCCGGCGCTGCATAACGGTGACATTGTTTTGGTGAACCGTCTGGTATATAATGCGAGCAAACCAAAGCGGGGAGATGTGATCGCGTTCAAGCCGAACGGGAATGAGAATGCACATTATTCGATCAAAAGAGTTGTGGGACTGCCGGGAGAAACGGTGCAGATCAAAGACGGTGCGATCTATATCGACGGCAAAGAACATGTGGAGGACATTTACACATTTGAGATCGAAACGCCGGGGATCGCGGAAGACGCCGTCAAGCTTGGCGAGGGTGAATATTTTGTGATGGGCGACAATCATACAAGCAGCGACGACAGCCGGATGGCGGATGTGGGAAATGTAAAGCGTGAAGATATTTACGGAAAAGTATGGTTTGTGGCAAGTTTTGGAAAGAATTTTGGATGGATCAAAGATTAAGAGGGAGGAACGTAGTATGCATTTTCAGTGGTATCCGGGACATATGACGAAAGCGAAACGGATGATGCAGGAGAATATGAAGCTGATCGACCTTGTAATTGAACTGGTGGACGCCCGGGTTCCGGTCAGCAGCAGAAATCCGGATCTGGATGAACTCGGAAAGAATAAAGCGAGGCTGATCCTGCTGAACAAGTCCGATCTTGCGGAAGAGCGGATGAATGATGTGTGGGCAGCATATTTTAAAGAGAAAGGATATTCCGTCGTAAAGTTAAATGCGAAGAAAGGCGGCGGGATCAAGTCGATCCAGGGTGTGATCCAGGAAGCGTGCAAAGAAAAGATCGAACGCGACCGGAAACGTGGTATTTTAAACCGTCCGGTCCGTGCAATGGTCGTCGGAATCCCGAATGTGGGGAAATCCACGTTTATCAATGCGTTGGCGGGGAAAGCCTGTGCAAAGACCGGGAACAAACCGGGAGTGACAAAAGGAAAGCAGTGGATCCGGCTGAATAAAAACGTAGAACTTCTGGATACGCCGGGAATCCTCTGGCCGAAATTTGAGGATCAGACGGTTGGTCTGCGGCTGGCGTGGATCGGATCGATCAAGGATGAAATCCTCAACACGGAAGAACTGGCAGCGGAATTGACCGGTTTTCTCGTGAACTCTTATCCGGACGTATTGAAAGAGAAATATGAGATCGAAGAATCTGCGGATGGATTTGAAAATCTGAGAGGGATCGCAGAGAGCAGACATTGTCTTGTGAAAGGAAACGAACTGGATACAGAAAAGGCGGCGAAACTTCTTCTGGATGATTTCCGAAACGGACGTCTGGGACGTATTACATTGGAGACACCGGAAAATAACTGACGGAGAGGGACTTGGAAAGTATGGAAGAAGAAAAAAGTATATTAAAGGAACTGGGGGGCTGGCTGATCTATATATTGGTCATCATCGGACTGACGTATCTGATCATCACATTCGTAGGACAGAGGACGAGGGTAAGCGGGCACTCTATGGAGACGACGCTTTCCGATGGGGATAATCTGATCGTAGACAAGATTTCGTACCGTTTCCGCGAGCCGGAACGATTTGAGATCGTTGTATTCCCATATCAGTATGAAGAAAATACATACTATATCAAGCGGATCATCGGACTTCCGGGAGAGACTGTTCAGGTGGCGGACGGAATCGTCTATATCAACGGGGAGCCGCTGGATGAGAATTATGGAAATGAACCGATGGAAAATGCCGGAATTGCCGGCGAGCCGATCACATTGGGAAGCGACGAATATTTTGTGCTGGGAGATAACAGGAATCACAGTTCCGACAGCCGGGATGCAACCGTCGGCGTCTTAAAGAGAGAAGATCTTCTGGGACGTGCATGGATCCGGATCTGGCCGTTGGATGAATTCGGAGTGATCCGTCACGAATAGCGGAGGAGAGCAGAGTATATCAGAAGTGAGGAAAGCGGCATGAGCAGCGAGAAGAAGAGTATCGGAGAGATCCGGAAAGAATTTGAAAATGTACAGAAAGAAGCGCAGACTGAGAAACAGCAGAAAGCGTTGGATGCGTTGTGCCTGAAATATGCACAGGATGGACGAAAAGGGGTTCAAGTCCTGATCGAGCGGTGCCACAAACAGAAAGAGAAACTCCAAAAAGAGCGGGAGCGTCTGGATGTGATGCGGCAGTTTGAACGGCAGTACGCGGATTGTACTTATATTTGCGGAATTGACGAAGCAGGACGGGGACCGCTTGCGGGACCGGTCGTGGCAGGCGCTGTGATTCTTCCTAAGGACTGCGAGATCCTTTATCTGAATGATTCTAAGCAACTTTCCGCAAAGCGTCGGGAGGCGCTGTATGACGAGATCATGGAAAAAGCGGTGGCGACAGGGATCGGGATGGCGTCCCCTGCCAGGATTGATGAGATCAATATTCTTCAGGCAACCTATGAGTCAATGCGGGAAGCTGTTCGTGCGCTCGGCGTCGTACCGGACGTGCTGCTCAATGACGCAGTGCGGATCCCGGGGCTTGATGTGCCGCAGGTACCGATCGTGAAAGGGGATGCAAAAAGTGTCTCGATCGCGGCGGCAAGCATTTTGGCGAAAGTTACAAGGGATCGTCTGATGATACAGTATGAAGAAGTGCTTCCGGGATATGGATTTGCGAAGAACAAAGGATATGGATCCGCAGATCATATCGCGGCATTGAAACAGATGGGGGCAACCCCGATCCATCGGCAGAGCTTCATCAAAAATTTTGTGTAGATACATACATTTGAATCAAGGGGATCGTCATCAGCAGTCGCAGGAAAAGTTATGACGGAAAAAAAGAAAAGGAATCATCGCAGACTCGGGAGTGTTTATGAGCAGACTGTGGGATTTTATCTGGAACAGTATGGATATGAAATCGTAGCGTTTAATTATCGATGTCCGATGGGAGAGATCGATCTGATCGCAAAAGAGGGCGGAGTTCTCGTCTTTTGCGAGGTGAAATACCGGAAAGATCTACATTGCGGAAGCGCGGCGGAGGCTGTGGATCCGAGAAAACAGAGGCGGATCTGGAGGTCTGCGCTTTATTATCTTACCGTGCATGGGATCGGGGATGTGCCGTGTCGGTTTGATGTGATCGGTATTGAGGATGGGAAAATCTCTGTGACCAAGAATGCGTTTGAGGGAGAGATATCATGGATTTGAAATTGAGCTATAAAAATGCAGAGCGGATTTTGGAAGTGGAAGACGGGAAAGTTCCTTATCTGCGGTATCCGCTGCTTTCGGATACCGGGATTGTGAAGCACGGATTTTCCACCCGGCTCGGAGGCGTAAGCGAGGGATGCTATGCGTCGATGAATTTAAGTTTTACCCGTGGAGACAGGGAAGAAGATGTCCGGGAGAATTTTTGCCGTATCGCCGATGCGATCGGCGTCCGCTGTGAGGATATGGTATTTTCGCAGCAGACCCACACGTCAAATGTGCGCGTTGTGACAGAAGCAGATCGGGGAATGGGGATCACACGACCGCTTGCGTGGCAGGATGTGGACGGTCTCGTGACGGATGTTCCGGGGATCTGTCTTGTGACATTTTATGCAGACTGTGTGCCGCTTTTTTTCGTGGATCCGGTGAAAAAGGTGATCGGGCTGAGTCATTCCGGATGGAGGGGAACGGTTGCGAAGATCGGGAAAGAGACGGTCAGGAAGATGCGGGAAGTTTACGGATGCGACCCGGGAGATATTCTGGCAGCCGTAGGACCATCGATCTGTCAGGATTGCTACGAAGTGAGCGAGGAAGTGATCCGGCAGTTTCAAGAGCATTTTTCGGAGAAAGACTGGGCATCCTTGTTTTATAAGAAAGAAAACGGAAAATACCAGATGGATCTTTGGCGGGCAAATGAAATGATCTTTCTGGAATCCGGAATCAAAACAGAACATATTGCGGTGACGAATATTTGTACACATTGTAACAGTGAAGTGCTGTATTCTCACCGGGCAATGGGTGATCAAAGAGGCAATCTGGCGGCATTTCTGGCGCTGAATGAAGAAACGTGAGAAAGAAAGGAGACAAAAGATGGAGTCGACAACGGAGATCATACAGGAATCAGCGGAAGCATCGATGAATGAAGTAGAGGCAAATGTAAGCGGACTGGTACAGTATTTACAAGATCATATTCCGGATATGGTCTCATTTGGGATCCGGCTTCTGATCGCGCTTTTGATCTTTCTGATCGGACGTTTTCTGATCCGGTGGATCCGCAAAAGCGTGAGTAATTCTTTTATACGAAGAGATGCGGATCAGGGAGTCAGACAATTTACCGATTCGTTTTTAAAGTTTCTTCTTTATACGATTCTTATGATCATCATCGCCGCGAATCTAGGGATAGAGCTTTCGTCGATCACGATGCTGTTTGCATCCGCCGGCGTGGGGATTTCATTGGCATTGCAGGGGACTTTGTCCAATCTGGCAGGCGGCGTCCAGATCCTTTTGTTAAAGCCGTTCGTGGTAGGTGATTATATTATCGAAGACACGAATAAAAATGAGGGTACGGTAAAAGAAATACAAGTGTTTTACACAAAGCTGACGACGGTGGAGAATAAAACGATCGTGATACCGAACGGAACACTGACAAACAATAGTTTGACGAATGTGACGGCAAAAGCGGAACGTCAGTTGGATTTGAAGCTTGGTATATCCTATGAGTCGGATCTGAAGAAAGCAAAGAAGCTTTTGGAAGAAATGCTTCTTCAAAATGAACACATCCTCAAAGAGGAAGACTGGAAAGTTTTTGTGGATTCGCTGGGCGACAGTGCGGTGATCCTTGGGATCCGTGCATGGGTGAAAACAGAAGAATACTGGCAGACAAGATGGGATCTGCTGGAGGAGATCAAGCTGACATTTGATAAAGAGGGAATCGAGATCCCGTACAATCAGATGACCGTGCATGTGAAAAACGGACAAGAGTAAAAGATAAGAAGAAAGAAAAGGCGCGAAAGTATTTGTTTCAAAAAAGAAACTCCGGCGGCATTCAAAATGCCGACCGGAGCTTCTTTTTGCAAAAATTGTTTTTAATGGAAGATAGACCAATATCCCTGTACGAAAATAAACAGTACGATCAGCGGAAGAATGTAAGAAACATAAATTCTTGCCCATTTCGGAAATTTGATTCCGGTTCCGCTGTTTGCTTCCGATACAAAATTTTTCCATCCCCAGCCATAACGGCTTGTGCAGAATAAAAGGTAGATCAAACTTCCCAGCGGAAGCAGATTGTTGCTTACAAGGAAATCTTCAAAATCCAGGATCGTGGATCCCTCTCCGAGAAGCTGTACACCGCTCAATACGTTGAATCCAAGAAGACATGGAAGCGAAAGAACGATGATCGCGATCAAATTGCAGATCACTGCCTTTGTACGGCTGCATCCGGTCAGATCCATTGCAAACGATATGATATTTTCAAAGACCGCAATGATCGTAGATGCCGCTGCAAATAACATGCAGAGGAAGAACAAAGCGCCCCAGATCCGTCCGCCGCTCATGGAGTTAAAAATATTCGGCAGTGTGATGAAGATCAGGTTCGGACCGCTGTCCGGGTTGACGCCGAATGCGAAGCATGCCGGAAAGATGATCAGACCGGAGATCAATGCGACGCAGGTATCCAGGATCGTAACGCAGACTGCCTCACCGGTCAGACTTCTGGATCTGTCGATGTAACTTCCGAAAATGGCGATCGCACCGATTCCAAGACTCAATGTGAAAAAGGACTGTCCCATTGCCGCAAATACAACTTCCGTCAGCCCGGCGTCTTTGATCTTTCCAAAATCAGGAAGCAGATAAAACTTCAGACCCTCACCGGCTCCGGGAAGCGTAATGGAACGGACCGCAAGAACGATCATCAGTACAAATAATAGTCCCATCATTACTTTTGTGATTTTCTCGACTCCTTTTTGCAGTCCGAGGTTACAGATCGCAAAGCATGCCGCGACAACGACGATCATGCAGACTGCCATGAGCCCCGGCTGCCCCATCAGCTCTCCGAATGCGTTGGAAACGCCCTCGGCATCCAGCCCCTCGAATTGTCCTCCGATCATCTTAAAGAAATAAAGAAGCATCCAACCGCCGATTGTTGTATAGAACATCATCAGCAGATAGTTACCGGCCATCGCACCGTACTTATACCAATGCCATTTTGTGCCTTTCGGTTCCAATACATCAAACGACAGCGCCGCGCTTTTCTGACTTGCACGTCCTACGGAAAATTCCATTACCATGATCGGAAGTCCCAGCACAAGCAGGAAGAATAAGTAGATCAGGACAAATGCGGCTCCGCCGTATTCTCCTGTAATGTACGGGAATCTCCACACATTTCCCAATCCGATCGCGCATCCTGCTGAAATGAGGATGAACCCAAGACGGGAACCAAACTTTTCTCGTTTCATTTTTCTTTCCCTCTCTCTCATAAACATTCTTAGCGTCGATGTATAAGAGGAAAAACGGTCGATGAAGAGCAAATATAAGCCTCGTCTCGACTCGCAGACCTCGACGGTGTATTTCCCTTTGTACACGGACGCTGTTCGTAATATAGAAAAAACCGCAGATCCATATAGGATCTGCGGTTTTTCGTCAGCCGAAAATCGGACTCGAACCGACGACCCCTTCATTACGAGTGAAGTGCTCTACCAACTGAGCTATTTCGGCACGGCTATAAAACGAACCTTTAATAGTATAGCGCATTATGAAATATATTTCAACAGTTTTTTTGAAAAAAATCCGCAAAAATTTCATCAAACTTTTAGTGCCTCAATTATGGGAAATTTTGTGAAAATTCAGTAAAAATTCCGGCGATATCTCTGAAATATCATTGCAGGAATCTTGTTTGCGTGGTATAGTTCTCAATAGAAAAATTTCTTTCAAAAATAAAGGAGGAACAAAAAATGGGACGTTTAACAGGAAAAGTCGCAGTCATCACAGGAGGTAACTCCGGAGTAGGAGCCGCAACTGCGAAATTATTTGCAGCGGAGGGAGCATCTGTAGTGATCACTGCAAGAAGAGCGGCAGCATTAGAAGAGATTGCCGATGAGATCAGACAGGCAGGAGGAGAAGTGCTCGCATTATCAACGGATATTTCCAAACCGGAAGATCCGGAGAGATTGATGGAAGCAGCGATGGAGAAGTATGGCAAGATCGATATTCTGGTTAACAATGCCGGAATCCTGGAAGCAGGATTAAAGCCGATCGATCGTTTCACCGATGAAGATCTGGATCGGATCATCGACACGAACCAGAAAGGTACGATGCGCTGTATCCGTGCGGCAGCGAAGAGAATGCAGAGTGGCGCTTCTATCGTGAACGTTGCATCCGTGGCAGGAGAGAAAGGATGCGGCGGCGCTGTATATGTATCTTCCAAAGCGGCAGTGATCGGTGTGACCAAACATACCGCGCTTCGTTTCCAGAATGACAATATCCGCTGCAACGCAGTATGTCCGGGAAATATCCTGACACCGATGACAACAGGTTCTGCGGCGACAGCAGAATTAGATCAGGATATGATCGGCGCAATGGCAACACATAGCAATCTGAGAACACAGTCTTGTACAGCGGAGGATGTGGCAAATATCCTGCTTTTCCTTGCGAGTGACGAGTCTCGTGCAATCACCGGACAGGTTCTTGTATCTGATTTCGGAGCGATGTTATAATATAGCGGCAGCGCCGGTACATAAAATAAGATTTCTATGAAGAAAAACGAATCTCCCACAGGATGTAAGGTATGAAAACCTTGATTCCTATGGGAGATTCGTTTTTTATTTAGAGGTTAAAAATCGGTATTTACCGGAATTGACTATTTCCGCTTCGGCATCTCCCACGCGTTATGGTCGGTATGGAGAAGCATATGTGCTTTATGAGAAAGCGGAGCCTCCATAAAGTCGTCATATAGTTTTTGTATATCCGGATTTTCATGTGAGAACCGCAGTTCATTGGACGCATCCAGAAAGTAAAGGTTTTTACTTCGTGTAAGCGCCAGTTCTTCGCTGTCATGGATCGGCTGTCCGCCTCCGCCGACACAGCCGCCCGGACAGGCCATTACTTCGACAAAGTCGAAATGAACTTCTTCGCGTTCGATCCGCTCGATCAGACGTCGGGTATTGGCAAGACCGCTGACGACCGCGGTTCGTACCGTGATATCGCCGATCGGGATTTCAGCAGTCATCGTGAATTCGTCTTCCCGTGTGCGGCGGACGTTTTTGAATGCGTCTGCATCCGGATTTTTTCCGGTTACAAGGAAATAAGCGGAACGAAGAGCCGCTTCCATAACGCCTCCGGTCGCGCCGAAGATTACACCGGCACCGGAACCATCCTGCATCAGCTCGTCACATACCTCATCTTTCAGTGTAGACGGGTCGATGTGGGCGGAACAGATCATGCGGGTCAGTTCCCGGGTAGTCAGCACAAGATCCACATCATGACCGGCATATTCTTCATAGAAGAGTTCCATATTGCACTCGCCTTTTTTTGCGGTACAAGGCATAACGGAAATGGTACAGATATTTTCCGGATCGACACCGATCGATTTGGCAAAATAGGTTTTCATCACTGCTCCGAACATCTGCTGTGGCGATTTGGCAGTGGAAAGCTGTTTGACCAGATGCGGATACTGGGATTTGATGAAACGGACCCAGCCCGGACAGCAGGAGGTGAA